>Ga0073934_10001655_pt1 | contig 51651 bp, 48 predicted proteins | sample LarsenN4metaG_FD_76834 | JGI IMG/M metagenome (GOLD analysis project Ga0073934, IMG submission 76834) | Hot spring sediment bacterial and archeal communities from British Columbia, Canada, to study Microbial Dark Matter (Phase II) - Larsen... ...
AGCTCGCGCCGGCGCCGACGGCGGCCATCAGCGGCGTGATCCCGTCGCGCTGCGGCAGGTCCACGAGCGCACCGGCCGCGACGAGCCGCTCGATCGCGGGAATGTCGGCCGCGCGCGCGGCGCGCAAGAGCGGCGTCGTGCCGATGTCGAGAATCGAGTCGGCGCCGCGGTCCATGCGGAGACTCCGGTACGGCGGAAACAGCTTGAGCTGCGCGTTCGGATTGGCGCCGGCCGCGAGCAGGATGTCGATCATCTCTAGCGGCGTCGTGTCGTCGAGCGACGGCCGGTCCGGGCGACCGCCGTGCGGCAGCGTGTTGTAGTCGACGGCGGCGTAGAGCGGCGTGCGACCCCAGAAGTCCCATTTGTTGACCATTGCGCCGGCGTCGAGCAGGTACTTCGCCGTGTCGAAGTGCGCGTTGAGCAAGGCCGAGAGCAGCGGCGTGACGCCGTCGGGGTCCGTGAGGTCGACGGCGGCGCCCGCGTCGATCAGCGCCTTCGCGCACTCGAGGCACCCTTGCCGCGCGGCATAGAGCAGCGGCGTGAAGCCGCCCGGCATCAAGTTCTTCTGCCGCGGCTCGGCCGTCACACGGCGCTCCCACTCGTTGACGGTCGAGCGCGCATCGACGTCGGCGCCGTGTGCGATCAGCAGCTTCACCATTGCCGGATGACTCTGCGCGACGGCCCACATCAGCGCCGTTTGACCCTTGCGCTGCTCGCGCGCATTCACGTCGGCGCCGCGGTCGAGCAAGAGCTTCGCGGCAGCGGTGTTGCCGCCGCGCGCGACGACCATCAGCGCCGTCTGCCCGTCCTCGTTCGGCGAGTCGACGTCGGCGCCGGCGTCGAGCAGCGCTTGCAGCACCTCGGCGTTCGCCATCACGGCGGCCTCCGACATCGGCGTCGCGCCGTAGTCGTTCGCGGCCGCGACGTTCGCGCCCGCAGCGAGCAGGCGCTTCACGAGCTCGACATCGTCGTGATGGACGGCCCAGTGCAGCGGCGTCGTGCCGTCGGACTCGGTTTGATTCGGGTCGGCGCGCTCGGCGAGCAGCGCGACGGCCGCTTCGTGATCGTCGTTCCGAGCGGCGTCGACGAGGGCAGGGATTCCCGAGCCAGAGCAATGCAGCGAGCAACTGCCGGCGAGCGTGCCCTGCCCCACCGCACCGCCTGCACCCGCGGCGATCGCCAATGCGAGCCCGAACGCGCGCGCGTTCACGTCAAATCTCCGCGATCGTGCCGGTGCTGTCGCCGAGCGACTCGATCGGCACCCCGGCGCGTTGCAGAACGGTCAACAGCATGTTCGTGACCGGCGTGCGGTCCGGGTATTTCAAATGCTGGCCGCCCTTGACCTTGCCGCAGCCGCCGCCGACGAGCGCCATCGGCAGCGGGAAGTGGTCGTGCGCGTTGCTGTCGCTCATGTTGCTGCCGAAGACGAGCAACGAGTGATCGAGCATCGAGCCGTCGCCGTCGGGCGTGTCCTCGAGCTTCTGCACGAAGCGCGCGAACGCGCGGTTGTGATAGAGCTGCACGCGCGCCAAGCGCTCGAGCTTCGCCGCGTTGTTCTGGTGATGAGACAGCGCGTGGAACGCGTCCGGCACGTCGACGTGGTTGTAGGTCATGTTGCTGACCTCGGCCGCCATCATGAACGACGTGATGCGCGTCAAGTTCGCTTGCCAAGCGAGCGCGACGGTGTCGAACATCAGGTTCATCTGCTCGTCGAAGCTCGACGGGATGCCGACGGGCGCATCCGGCAGCTCGATGTGCGAGAGATCGTTCGCCTCGAGCTTCTGCACGCGCCGCTCTATCTCGCGCACGCTCTCGAGATAGTCGTCGAGCATGCGCCGGTCGGCCGGGCCCACGACCTTCTTCAGCGCCGCCGCCTTGTCGGCGACGACGTCGAGGATGCTCGCGTACTGCGCCGCGAGGAGCTCGCGCTCCTCGGGCGTATCGCCCTGGCCGAACAGGCGCTGGAAGAGCTTGCGCGGATTGAATTCCATCGGCAGCGGCGTCGAAGGCGTGCGGAACGAGATCGTCGCGCCGTAGCTGCAGCCGTAGTTGCGGTCGCAGGCGCCGCCGCCGACGGCCTCCTCGGTCGAGACCTCGAGCGACGGCAGCGGCGTGTCCTGGCCGATATGCTGCACGGCGATCTGGTCCGCCGTGACGCCGCCGTACGGATCGTGGCTGATGCGCGGCGTGACGCCCGAGAGCCACGTGCCCGGCGTGATCGCGTGCGTCGGTCCAGCGGCGTGCTTGTTCTCGAGCCCGCTGACGATCGTGAGCTGATCCTTGAACGGCGCGAGCGGCTCGAGCAGCGGCGAGAGCTCGAAGTCGGTGCCTTCGGTGGCCGGCGTCCACTGCTTCATGATGGCGCCGTGCGGGAAGTAGATGAAGCCTAGCTTCGGGGTCGGCGCGCCGGCCGTGTGCGCGAGCGCCGTGCGCGCCGGGATCATGGCGTCGAGCAGCGGCAAGGCGACGGTGGCGCCCAAGCCGCGCAGCACGGTGCGGCGAGACAGATGCTTCTTCGTGATGAACATCGGCGTTCTCCTAATCGGCAATGGCTCCCTGCATTGCCATGCCGCGAGCATCCGTGCCCGCGTCTCCCACGAGCTGAGCCGTGATCGCTTCGGCGCCGGCGCCGTCCGCGCCCGGCGCGCGGCTGAACCTGAACGGCTCGCTCTGCGCGATGCCGGCCAGAATCGCGGAGAACCGGTAATCGTCGCGCGCCGCGTCGCGCACGATGCGGCGCACGGCCGGCATGTCGTAGTGCTCGACGCTGCGCCCCAGCGCATAAATCATGAGCTTCTCGGTCAGTGTTTGCACGAACTGCGTAGGATCCTCGAGAAGGGCGTTACGTAAATCGACGGGGCCGTTCAAGACCGTGCCGTCGGCGAGCTGCCCGGAAGAGTCGATGGCCTCGCCGGCCTCGCGGTCCTTGACGCGCCAGGCTCCGATCGCGTCGAAGTTCTCGAGCGCGAAGCCGAGCGGGTCCATGACCCCGTGGCAGCCGTTGCAGGTGGGGTTCGAGCGGTGCATCTCGAGCCGCTCGCGGACCGTCTTCGGTTGCTCGCCTTCCTGCGTTTCCGGGAACGCCTCTACGTTCGGCGGCGGCGCGGCCGGCGGTGTGCCCGTGATCGCCTCGAGAATCCAGGCGCCGCGCAAGACGGGCGCCGTGCGGTTCGGGTACGACGTAGCGAGCAGGATGCCGCCCTTGCCGAACAGGCCCCACCGGTTCTCGTCGGCGAGCTCGACGCGGCGGAACGTGTCGCCGCGCACGCCAGGCACGCCGTAGTGGAGCGCCAGGCGCTCGTTCAAATACGTGTGCTTCGCGCTCAAGAGCTCGAGCACGCTCTTGTCCTCGAGCATCACGCTGCCGAGGAACAACGTGAGCTCCTCCGCGAACGCTTCGCCCAAGTCCGGGTTGTACTCCGGAAACAGCACGGGGTCCGGCACGATCTCGCGGATGCCGCGCACGTCGAGCCATTGCTGCGCGAAGTTCGTCACGAGAGCGGCTGCGCGCGGATCGGCAAGCATGCGCTTCACTTGCCGCTCGATGACGCGCGCGTCGTCGAGCTCGCCGCGCTCGGCCAGCGCGAGCAGCTCATCGTCGGGCAAGCTGCTCCACATGAAGAACGACAACCGCGACGCAAGCCCGTACTGATCGACGGCGTAGACGGAGCCCGGCGCGGCGTTTGCGGGAGGCGCCGTGAAGCGGTAGAGGAATTCCGGCGACGCGAGCACGATCATGAGTGCGCTGCGCACGCCGTCCTCGAAGTCGCCCGTCGCGCGCGCCTGCTCGTAGAACTTCATCGGCGTGGCGAGATCGGCTTCGGTGACGGGCCGGCGGAACGCCTGACGCGTGAGGCGCGTCAGGATCTCGCGCGCGCACGGCAGCTCGGCAACTGCTCCCGGCAACTGCTCCATGCGTTGCTCTACCTCGGGCATCCCTGCCCTCGCCTGCGTTGCTCTACCGCGGGCATCCATGCCCGCGTCCCTGCCCGCGTCGTCATCGGGCGAGATCGGGCGGCAGCTGAAGATGCGCTTGCGGCTCGGCGTGTCGCTCAAGCCCGAGACGTCGAAGGGGCCGTCGATCTCGAGCCGCTCGATCTTGAGCGGGCTCGCCTCGCCCTCGATGATGCCGACCTCGCCGCCGCCCGGGATGAAGGGCTGGAGCACGTCGTCGGACTCCGACATCGTGCGCGCGACGAACGTAGCGGCGATCTTGTGCGGTCCGGCCGTCATCGGCACCCGGATGTTCTCGAACCGGCCGTTGATCTCCGCGACGGCCGCGGCCTGGCGCAGGTCGACGGCTTCGACGTCGTCGGGGCCACCGATCTCGCCCTCGAACACTTTCTTGCCGTCGATCGCGAGAATCAGGCGGTGCCGGTACTCGAGGCCCTCGACGTAACGCGCGCGGGCCAACCCGCCGATGTCGAACGAGTACTCGCCGTCGGCCGGGAAGAAGTGCTCGACGAGCATGCCACCGCGCGTGCCGAGCGGCATGCCGGCCACGTGATAATTCTGATTGACGTTCGCCGGCGCGTAGTAGACGCGGCTGTCGCGCTTCGCGTTCGGCAGGCCGACGGCGAGCTCGCTGACCACGCGCGCGGCGGCGATGTATTGCTCGAGGAACGACGGCGACACCTTGAGCACGTTCGCGACGTTGTCGAAACCGTCGCTCTCGTCGTCCTTCGGCAGCAGCGCCTTCACGTCGACGTCGAGCGCGAGCAAATCCGCGATCGCGTTCTTGTACTCGGTGCGATTCAAGCGATGCAGCGCCACCTGTCCCGGATTCGGGCTCGCGGCGGCCGCCGCATCGAGCGCGTGCTCGAGGCTCGAGATCCAGGCGCGGCGCGTGGCGTTGTCCGGCTGCGGCTCGCCGGGCGGCGGCATCTGGGCGCCGCGCAGCTTGCGCACGACGGTCTCGAAAATCTCGGGCTCGTGGGCAATCGAGTCCGGCGACATCCGGTCGAACGCGATGTCGGCCGTGAGCTCGGCGGCGTTGTGGCACTCGACGCAGTAGCGGTCGAACAACGGCCACTGGTCTTCGGCGCTCGGCGTCGCGTCGTGCACGGCGAGCCACGCGATGCCGGCGCCGGCGGCGGAGACGGCAGCGATCCCGCTGATCGTGGCGGCGCGGCTCATCGCGCGCCGCCTTGGTTCGCTTTCATGGCATTCGATCGCATCAAATGACCCCGCCGAGCTCGCGCAAGTGCGCGAACCCGCCTTCGTAGACGAGCGACAGGAACAGCTTCGGGTCGCCCCATCCCGCGTCGAACGCCGCCGTCGGCTTCGATGCGACGAAGTCCGCGAGGCTCATGCCGGCGCGGAACGCCTCGGCGGTCTTGAGCCGCACGGCCGTGCACATTTCGCGCTGCGCTTCGAGCTCCTTGCGTCCGTAGATGCCGCCCTCGGCCGCGACCACGCGCGTGCTCGCGTCCGTCGCGTCGAGCATTTTTTGCGTGGCTTCGACGAACCCGCCGATCCACCCGCCGGTGGAGTAGTCGGGCACGGGATAGCGCCCCACCGACAGCAGGTCACTCGCAACGAGCACGTTCTCGTCCGGGAAGAACACGGCGACGTCGCCGTCCGTGTGCGCACGCGGCAAGTGCCAATACTCGACGGCGCGGCCGCCGAGCTCCACCTTGCCCGAGGTGTAAAACGTCTTCGTCGGCAGCATCGCCTTGGGACGCGGCGCGTAGTGGCGGTCTTCCCACTCGACGACAAAGTCGCCGCCGAGCCAGAGCTTCGTGTTCTCGTGGGCCATGACGATGGCGCCGGCCCCGCGCAGCGCAGCGTTCGCGCCCGTGTGCTCGTGGCGCCAGTTCGTGTTGAACAGAATCGAGACCGGCCGGCCCGGCCACCGCTCCCCGAGCGCGCGCTGCAGCTCCGCGGCATGCGCCTCGGCGCCGCCGTCGACGAGCAGCAAGCCGTCGGCCGTTGCGAGCGCTACGACGTTGGCTCCGGCGCCTTCGACGAGCACGAGACGCGATTCGAGGTCTCGCAGGGCCAGCGCGCCTTTTGCGGCCTGCGCGCTCGCGAGGCTCGGCCAGCGGGCCGCGAATAAACCCGCGGTCGCGCCAATCAGCGCCTGCCGGCGATCGATCCCTGTCTGCATGTCGCGGCCCGCAAGCTCCCACCGATATCCCCTCAAAGATACCTAGACAACGCTTCCATCGGAACAACCTAACCCCACGTGGAGCTTGAGTTTTCCGCAGCTGCCGGGTGGCATCGGTACTCGACGGCCGCTGACGGGAACCCTGGTGCACACTAACGGCGTGACGACGGCGCGCGGCTTCATTTTGCAGGCCACCTATCGCGTGACGGGCGACCCGCGAGTGCCCGTCGTCTACCTCTATGGCCGGCTCGAGGACGGCAGCACGTTCCGCGTGCGCGACGACCGGCGCCGGCCGTGCTTCTTCATCCGCGCCGCCGACGCCGAGCGCGCGCTTCAGGCGGGCGCGCGAAATCTCGAGCCGACGGACCGGAAAACCTTCGACGGCGCGCCGGTTGCCCGCATCGAGGTGGGCACGCCGTCCGACGTGCCGCCGCTGCGCGACCGGCTGCACGCCGCCGGCGTCGACACGTTCGAGGCGGACGTGCGGTTCGCGGCGCGCTATCTCATCGAGCGCGGCATCAAGGGCGGCTGCGAGATCACGGGCAAGGCCACGCACGGCGAGCGCATCGCTTGGCACTTCGACAACCCGACGCTTGCGCCAGCGGCCGTCGAGATCGAGCCGCGCGTGCTGTCGTTCGACATCGAGACGGACCCGTCCGGCCGCACGCTGCTCGCGATCTCGCTCTATGCGAAGGAGCTCGACGAGGTGCTGATCGTCGACCCTCAAGGCCGCGCGATGCCGGAGCGTGCCGTGCGCTGCGCCGACGAAAGGACCGCGCTCGACCTCTTCTGCGAGCGCGTGCGCGCGTTCGACCCCGACGTGCTGACGGGCTGGAATACGATCGACTTCGATCTCACGGCCCTGCAAAGGATCGCGGCGCGCATTCGGCATCCGTTCGAGATCGGCCGCGACGCGGGCGCGATGAGACTGCGCAAAGCCGAAGGCTACTTCGGCAGCGGCCAGGCGAGCGTGCCCGGCAGGCTCGTGCTCGACGGCATCGACTTGCTGCGCGGCGCGTTCGTCCGGATGGACGACTACTCGCTGGACGCCGTCGCGCGCGAGGTGCTCGGCGAAGGCAAAGCCGTCGCGGGCGATGTCCGCGACCGAATCGAAGAGATCCAGCACAACTACGCTCACGACCTTCCGGCATTCGCGCTCTACGCGCGGACGGATGCGCGGCTCGCGTTCGACATCGTCGCAAAGCTCAACCTCGTGCCGCTCGCGTTCGCCCGCAGCGCGCTGACGGGCATGACGCCCGATCGCGTCGCGGCGAGCATCGCCTCGTTCGACTTCCTGTACCTGTCGGAGCTCGAGCGCCGCAAGATCGTGGCGCCCACGGTTCGCTCCGACGATTCGCGCGTGCACGCGGCGCAGCAAGGCGGCCACGTGCTCGAGCCCGTGCCCGGGCTGCACGAGAACGTCTGGGTTTTCGACTTCAAGAGCCTGTACCCGAGCATCATCCGCACGTTCAACATCGATCCGCTCGGCTTGGTCGCAGAGCCGCGGCGCGGCGACGATCTCATCGAGACCCCCGGCGGCGCCTTTCGCCGCGAGCCCGCGATCTTGCCGCGCATGCTCGACGAGCTCTTCCCGCGCCGCGAGGCGGCGAAGCGCGCCGGCGACGCCGTCGCCTCGCAGGCGATCAAGATCCTCATGAACTCGTTCTACGGCGTGCTCGGCACGCCGGCTTGCCGTTTCTCGAATCCCGCGCTCGCGAACTCGATCACGGGGCTCGGTCGCGAGCTGCTGCTCGAGTCCAAACGCTGGTTCGAGGGCCGCGGATACAAGGTGCTGTACGGCGACACGGACAGCCTGTTCGTCCTTTCCGGCCGCGAGAACGCGCTCGCCGCGGAAGCGGAAGCGCGCGACCTCGCCGCGGAGCTGAATGCCGAGCTCGAGCGCAGGATCGCCGAGCGTTGGCGCGTCGAGAGCAAGCTCGAGCTCGAGTTCGAGAAGCTCTACTTGAAGCTGTTCCTGCTGCACGCGCGCGGCAGTGCGCGCGGCGCGAGCAAACGCTACGCGGGCCTGTTACTGAGCCGCGATTCGGGCGCGGGCGCGGACGGCAAGCCCGTTGCCGGCGAGGTCGAGTTCGTCGGGCTCGAGGTCGTGCGCCGCGACTGGACCGCGCTCGCGAAACAGGTGCAACGCGAGCTCTATCGGCGCCTGTTCGCGAACGAGCCCGTCGACGAGTATCTCGCCGAGGTCGTGCGGCAGCTTCGGAGCGGCGCGCTCGACGACGCGCTCGTCTACCGCAAGAACCTACGGAAGTCCGCCGACGACTATACGGCGGCCACGCCGCCGCACGTCGCCGCGGCGCGCAAATCGACGCAGCAGGGCCGGCTCGTGAGCTACGTGATGACGACGGCCGGCGCGGAGCCGCTCGACAATCGTAAGCACCCGCTCGACCGCGAGCATTACGTCGAGAAGCAGGTCCGGCCCGTGGCCGAGCCCGTGATCGAGACGCTCGGCTTGGACTTCGAAACGGCGATCGGCGACCGGCGGCAGGCAGAGCTTTTCTAGGCGCTGACGGCGGTTTGTTGCGAGTATTCCCTATAACTTACCAGGTAAGCGAGGTCTATATTCGCTGGTGACGTTCGAAGGAGTCCATTCATGGCCGCCGCCACGTTGACTGAGAAGGGACAAGTCGTTATTGAGCGACTTCGACGCGGCCGCGCTGATCAAGAAGACTCGACGCGGAAGAGCATGATCGCCGTCGACGAAAACATCCTGGCGCGCTTCTACTGCGACGACCCGGACGATCCCGAAGCGGACAAGCAACGGCCGCGAGCGCGGCGCGTGATGACGGAGTCTCCGGCCGCGGCTATAGCGTGCGAGCCGGCGACTGCCTAGCCTAGCCCGCCAGAAAATCGAGCGCGGCCTGGGCGCCGCCCGGCCGGTACGGGACGCCGGCGAGCTTCAAGCCCATCTCGACGCCGGACAGCGTGCCGGCGAGCGTGAGATCGTTGAAGTGCCCAAGGTGGCCGATGCGAAACACCTTGTCGGCGAGCCTTCCCAAGCCCGTACCGAGCGACATGTCGAAGGCCTCCAAGATCGTCTTGCGTAGGCGATCGGCGCTATGCCCTTCGGGCATCACGACGGCCGTCAGCGAGCCCGAGTACTCGGCCGGGTCCGCGCACAGCACGTCGAGGCCCCACGCGCGCACGGCGCGGCGCGTGGCTTCGCCATGGCGCGTGTGCCGCGCAAACACGTTCTCGAGCCCTTCCTCGTTCAGCATCGTGAGCGCCTCGCGAAGCCCGTAGAGCAGATTCGTCGCCGGCGTGTATGGGAAGTAGCCGTTCTTGTTGTGCGCGAGCATCTCGTCCCAGCCCCAGAACGACTTCGGCAGCTTCGCGGACTTGCTGGCGGCCAGCGCGCGCGTCGAGACGGCGTTGAACGACAGCCCCGGCGGCAGCATGAGCCCTTTCTGCGAGCCCGCCACCGTCACGTCGACGCCCCACTCGTCCATGCGAAAGTCGATCGACGCGAGCGACGAGATCGTATCGACGAGCAGCAGCGCCGGATGGCGCGCGCGATCGATGGCCCTTCGCACCTCGCCGACGCGGCTCACGACGCCCGTCGACGTCTCGTTGTGGACGACGCAGACGGCTTTGATCGCGTGCGCGCGATCGCGCTCGAGCCGCTCCTCGATCGCGGCCGGATCGGCGCCGTGGCGCCAGTCCGTCGGCAATAGCTCCGGCTTGAGGCCGAGCCGCGTCGCCATCTGCATCCACAGCGAGGCGAACCAGCCCGTCTCGCTCATCAACACTTCGTCTCCGGGCGACAGCGTGTTGACGAGCGCGGCCTCCCACGCGCCGGTGCCCGACGCCGGATAGATGATCACGGGATTGCGCGTCTTGAAGATCGGCTTGAGCTCCGCGAGCACCTCGCGGGCGAGCGCGCCGAACTCGGGGCCGCGGTGATCGATCGTCGGCGCGGCCATCGCGCGCAGCACGCGGTCGGGCACGTTCGTCGGTCCCGGGATCTGAAGGAAATGGCGGCCGCTCGCGTAGCTCATCCGGATGTCCGAGAGAGAGATCGGTGCGCCAGTTTACCTGGCGCACCGGGGCCGCGCAGCGCGCTACGTGCCCGGGCTGCTGCAACGCGAGCGTGAGCTTATGATCGACGACGTGCCGATCCACACGCCGCCGGATGCCGTTTTCGTCTGTGAAGCCCTGGCCGCTGCCGGGCGCCGGTATCGACCGTCCCAGGTCGCGATCGAAGCGCGTGAAGACCGCTGGCTCATCCGGCTTCCGGATCAACGTTTGGCGTGGCTCGCGCGCTCGGCGCTCGGCGTCGAGCGCTTGCGCAGGGAACGCCGCGTTTTGCGGCTCATCGAGCAACGCTGTTCGTTCGAAGCGCCACGCGTGCTGTTCGAAAGCGCCGATGGCGATCTCGACGTGCGATCGATGGTGCCGGGCACGGCCGATCCGTGGCGCTTCTATGCGGAGGTTCTCGACAGCAGCGAACGCGCCAGCCGCTTGGGCGCGGCCATCGGCGCCATGCTCGTTGAGCAACATACGAGAATCGGCGCCGCGGACGTGACGCCATGGTTACCCCGCCGGCCGTCGTGGCCCGAGGCGCCGGACTGGATTCGCGAGCGCCTTCCCCGGGTAGTGGACGACGCGCGCCTCATCGCCCGTGCCGAAGCCGTCATCGACGCCTACGAAAACGTCGTCGTCGAAGATGCCGATCGGGTATTGGTGCACACGGATATAGGCTTCCACAACCTCGGGATCGACGGCGAGTCATACACCGTGCGTGGCATCTTCGATTACGATGGCGCCGCGTGCGCAGATCGGCACCACGACTTTCGCTATCTCCCGTTCGACTTCGCTCGGCCCGAGATGCTCGAAGCCGCGTGCTCCGTCTACGAGCCCGTAGTCGGCCGTCCGATCCGGCGCGACCGAGTTTTCCTCTACAACGCAGCCTGTGCCGTCACCTTTCTTGCGTTCCGCGCGGGGCACGCGGCCGACGAACGCTGGTGCGGCCGAACGTTGGCGGAAGACGTGCAATGGTCGCGGCAAGCGATCGCGAAGGCGGTGCCGTTACTCGGTCGGGCTTGAGGCGCGTATGATCCGCCGTACTCCTCGCCAACCGGGGCCCGAGCGGTGAAAAGAGCGATCGACATTCTGCTCAAGGCGATTCTGAGTCTCATCCTCTTGCTGCCGGTCGTCGGCCTCACGGGCCTCATGCCGCCGCCGACGCAGGATCTGTACAACACGCCCGAGGCGTTTCGCTTCATCGAGACGCTGAACGAGATCCGCTACGTCTCGATCATCATGGCCGGCGTGCACGTCGTCGCGCTCGTCTGTCTCTGGACGCGGCGCACGGCGCTCGCCGCGCTTCTGATTCTCCCGATCACCGTCAACGTCGTCGGCTTCCACGCGTTCCTCGACGGCGGCTTGCTGACGGCCGGTGCCATGCTGGGCAACGTCATGTTGCTGATCAACGCCTGCTTCTTGTGGCAGAACCGACGCGAATACGCGCCGCTCGTGGCTCGGACTTCGTAATTCGCCAAAAGAGCGTTCGATGGACATTTTGGCGGCATGGCTCGATACGATCCGCGCCATGGTCACGGCACTGGCAGGCGACGCCGGGCTCGGCCTGGGTCTCGCAATCATCGTTGCAACCGTGTTGTTGCGCACCGTCGTTCTGCCGATCGCGTGGCCGGTCGCCTACCGCGCCTGCATCCGCCAGAAGAAGCTCGTCAAGTTGCAGCCCGAGCTGCGCGCGCTTACATCCGCGTCTCCATGATCGTTCTGCCGAGCATCGTCGCGATCGTGGCGGCGCTCCAGTTCTCGTCGGCGTTGGCGCTCTATTGGGCCACGTCCAATGCGTTCTCGGCGATTCAAACCTTGGCGTTGCACACGATCTTGCGCCGAAGAATCGCCGCAGGACGCGAGCGCATCTGAGCCCCGAGCGGCGGTCGGAATCTAGGCGGAGAGGAACTGTAGGTCGGCGGCAGCCACTGCCGCGACGAGCTCGCCGTCGCCGTGCGGCCGGCCGTAGCCGATCGCCTCGTGCGGCCGCGGGTAGACGCCCCACACGTCGTCGACGTGCCAATCCTCGAGCGTGGCGCGCGCTTCGGCACTGCCGACGGCCGGCGCGGCCGCCGCGAGCGCAACGGGCAAGCAGGCCGCTGCCGCGACGGTGCCGGCACCGGCGATGAATTGGCGCCTATCGAACGTCGTGTCGTGGCTCATGCCGTGTCCGCCCTCTGCTCGGCGAGCTCCGCCGCGCTGAACCAGTTGACGTGCGTGCCGCTGCGGAGCCGAAACGGCAGCTTCACGACGGCGATCGCGCCCTCCTCCATGCGCTGCGCGTCGACGATGTGCAGCTCGCTCGCCATCTCGGCGTAATTGCTCGCGACGCCGACGACGTAACCGTCGCCTTCGGCCGTGCTGCCCTTGCGCGGAATGAAGCCGGACTCCTGCAAACTTTGCACGTTGCCGACGAAGAACGTGCTCTCGGGCGCTCCCGGGTTGTGCAGGTCGAAGCGGCGGTAGCAGTTCGTGACGCGGCCGGCGCGGTTGCCGCCGGCGGCCGTGTCGTACGGCCGCTCGGGATCGTTGTGGCCGACGAACCCGTAACGGTACGGCAGCGACAAATAGCGATCGTCCATGCGCGCGAGCACGCCGTTCGAGCGCGAGATGACTTCCTCGCCGAACGCATCGTTCCGCGAATTCAGGTTAAACGTCCAACGCTTGATCTGCGACGGCGAGCGCTCCTCGTCCGACACGGGGAGCTCCATCGTGATCGTGTTGTTCGGGCCGTCGCTCGCGTTCAAGAAATGCAGCGTGTTGCGCGCCGGCCCCTTGAACCAGCGCACGTCGCGCGCTTCGCCGTCGCGCGGCAGCACGCCGACCATCGTCGGCAGACTCCCGTCCCATTCCCACATCGGCTCGCCGGACTTGAGCCGCTCGAGGCTCGTCGTGCGCGCGACGACGGGAATCAAGATGTGCTTCTGCGTGATTGCGATGTCGTGAATGATCCCGAGATACGGAGACTTGAGCCACACTTCTTTGACGATGTGCCCTTGCGGGCTCACGGTGTAGACGGCGATGTCGTCCGACAAGTCGCCCTTGGCCTGATAGCCGTAGGCGATCATTTCGCCCGTGACGGGATCGATCTTCGGGTGCGCCGACATGCTCGTCGCGGTCCATTTGCCGTGAAAGTCCCAGCGGCCGAGCGTCTCGAGCGTGATAGGGTCGACGTGATACGGCAGCGCGTCCTCTTTGAGCACGAGCATCTTGCCGCCGTGCCAATAGATGTGCGTGTTCGCGGCGCCGCGGTCGACGTTCGCGACGGACGGATCGTCCGTGAAGTGATTGCGATAAACGCCCCACAGCCGCTTGCGCGCGCGGCGCTCGGCCATCAAGCGCTCGGTCTTGACGTAGCGGGACTTGAAGTCGACCGAGCCGTTCGCGAATCGAAACGCGCTGACGTGCCCGTCGCCGTTGAAGCCCGTCGGCCACTCGTTCTCGGGCGGCCGATACTGAAAATCGCACTGCACGCGATAGAACGTGCCTTCGATATCGCTCGGGATCTCGCCCCAGACCTCGCAATCGTAGATATCCGCTTCGAAGCGCGTGGGGCTCGAGAACCCCGGTGCGAACATCGGATGACCCCGAAAATCGACGGCCATACGCCCACCCTCCATTCGTATGCCCCGTAAGTGTACGCCGATTGAAGCGCAGGGCCGAACAGCGCTCGGCGAAACTCCGTTCGGGCGCGGCGCCGCCGGCGAAGCGCGCCCTGTTCACGACGAGGTTGCCGAGTGCAATCGACGCCGCAAAACCCTCTGCAGGAACGCGGGGACAGCGCCGGCGTCGGCGGCATCGCGAAAAAAAAGCGGCATGGATGTTGCAGCCCTCCTCCCCGTGCCGCCAGGACGGCGGACAGCCCGGGCCGCGTTTTGCAGGGTCTCGAGAGAGGAGAACGCAAGGATGAAAACGTTAACAGCTGTTCTTGGGATCGCCTTCGCCATAGCGACGGCGCAGTTCTCGTTCGCGCAAGCCGCTGTTTCGGATGCCGACATCGAGACCTTCGCCGCGATCTACGTCGATCTGCTCGACACCGCGACGAAGGCTGAGAGTGAGCTTCAGGCCGCGAAATCGGAGGAGGAAGCGCAGCAAATCAGGACGCGCGTTCAATCCGAAAGCGTCGAGAAAGTCGCGAAGCGCGGCTGGACACCGGAGAAGTTCAACAGCGTCGGCGATGCGATCAACGCCGATCCGGCGTTGACCGAAAAGGCCGTGAAGCTCATCGAGGCAAGATGAGCTAGGCCGAACGCGCGCGCCGCGGCGCGCAATCTCATTCGGGCCTGTCGACCCCAGTCGAACGAACGGCGCACGGCTTTTGCCACGCCGCGGAGAGCTAGCGTGCTCGGCTTCCGTCCCGGCGAAAGCCTGGGCGTTCCGTCAAATGCCGATCCCGACGACGGCCAGGCCGGCGAGCACACCGCCGAGGACGGGCCCGAAGATCGGGATCGGCGCATAGTCCCAGCCGGAATTGCCCTTGCCCGCGATCGGCAGGAGCGCATGCGCGATGCGCGGGCCCAAGTCGCGCGCCGGGTTGATCGCGTAGCCCGTCACGCCGCCGAGCGACAAGCCGATGCCCCACACGAGCAAGCCGACCAGGAACGGGCCGAAACCCGGCGCGAGGCCGTTCGGCGAAAGATTGTCCGACGAGATCGCCGCGGCCACGAACACGAGCACGAACGTGCCGATGATCTCGGAGAGCGCATTCGATGGCGCGTGCCGCACCGCCGGTGAAGTGCAGAAGCAGGCGCGCTTCCCGGCCGGGTTGTCCGTTTGCTTCCACAGCGGCAGGTAGTGCAGCCAGACGAGCACGGCCCCGAGCAAGGCACCCAGAAATTGCGCGGCGATATAGGCCGGAGCCTGGCTCCATTCGCCCGTCGCGATGCCGACGCCGATCGTGACGGCCGGATTCAGGTGCGCGTTGCTGCCGACGGCGAGCGCCACGATGACGGCCGCGGTCACGGCAAGGCCCCACGCCGTCGTGATCACCATCCAGCCGCCGTTCTCGGCGTACGAGCCCTTGAGCGATACGCCGGCCACGACGCCGTTGCCGAGCAGTATCAACGTCATCGTCCCAAACAACTCCCCGAAGAATCCCTGCACCTCAACCTCCTCCCCGGATAGGTCAATTAGGCCGGTCGACCCAGTCGAACGACCGGCGCACGGCCTTCTGCCAAGCGGCATAGAGCTTCGCGCGCTCGGCGCCGGCCGCCTCCGGCTGCCAGCGCCGCGAGATGCCCCAGTTGCGCACGAGCTCGTCGCGAGTCGACCAGTAGCCGACGGCGAGTCCGGCCGCGTACGCCGCGCCGAGCGCCGTCGTCTCCGCGACTTTCGGCCGCACGACGGGCACGCCGAGCTGATCGGCTTGGAATTGCATCAGGAGCTCGTTCGCTACCATCCCGCCGTCGACGCGCAGCTCCTTGATCGCGATGCCCGAATCCTTTTCCATCGCTTCGAGCACGTCGCGCGTCTGATAGGCAACCGCCTCGAGGGCTGCGCGCGCGATGTGGCCGCGATTCGCGTAGCGCGTCAAGCCGGCGATCACGCCGCGCGCCGTCTCTCGCCAGTAGGGCGCGAACAGTCCCGAGAAGGCGGGAACGATATAGACGTCGCCGTTGTCCGCTACCGTTCGAGCGAGCGCCTCGACCTCCGAGCTCGTCGCGATTAGCCCTAAGTTGTCGCGCAGCCATTGCACGAGCGCGCCGGCAATCGCGATGGATCCCTCGAGCGCGTAGCACGGCGGCTCGTCGCCGAGCTGATAGGCGACCGTCGTGACGAGTCCGGCCGTCGACGGGACGGGCTCCGCGCCGGTGTTCATGAGCATGAAGCAGCCGGTGCCGTAGGTATTCTTTGCCTCGCCGGGCTCGAAGCACGCCTGGCCGACGAGCGCCGCCTGCTGGTCGCCCAAAATACCCGCGATCGGCACGCCTTGGAGAACGGGCACGGTTGCGACCGCATACGTCGCGCTCGAGGGCGCGATGCGTGGCAGAAGCGCGCGCGGCACGTCGAGCACGGCGAGCAGCTCGTCGTCCCAATCGAGCGTCTTCAAGTCGACGAGCTGTGTGCGGCTCGCGTTCGTCGCGTCGGTGAAGTGCACGCCGCCTGCCGAGCCGCCCGTGAGGTTCCAGAGCAGCCATGTGTCGATCGTGCCGAACAGCGCGTCGCCGGCTGCCGCCTTGGCGCGCGCTCCGGGCACGTTGTCGAGCAGCCACTTGAGTTTGAGCCCGCTGAAGTACGTTGCGAGCGGCAAGCCCGTGCGCGCACGGAACCGATCCTGCCCGCCGTCGCGTGCGTACGCGGCGACGAGGTCGGCCGTGCGCGTGTCTTGCCACACGAGCGCGTTTGCGAGTGGCGCCCCCGTGTTGCGGTCCCAGAGCACCGTCGTCTCGCGCTGATTCGTGATGCCGACTGCGGCGAGATCGCTCAAGTGAATGCCGCCGCGCGCGAGCGCTTCGCCGATCACGGCTTCCGTGTTGCGCCAGATCTCCACGGGATCGTGCTCCACCCACCCGGGCTTCGGGTAGATCTGCTCGTGCTCGCGCTGCGCGACGGCGACGACGCCGCCGTTCGCGTCGAACACCATGAAGCGGCTGCTGGTCGTGCCCTGATCGATTGCACCGACGTACTTGCTCATGACTTTGGCGACCTCACGGCGCGACCAGCGGCGGCGTAATACCGCGATGAAACAGCCACGCGACCGCGTACGCGATCGGCGCGATCACGATGACGAGCGCGAGGCCGTAGAGCAGCGCAATCTTGCCCATGCCCTTCAGCTTCGAGAAATCCGTCGTCGTGCCCATCGCGACGAACGTCATCATGAACAGCATCGTGCGCATGGGGCTCTGCACGACGGCCGTGCCCTCGTCGAGCGCCGGCACGAGCGCCGGCCATGCCGCCGCGATGCCGAAGAAGACGAGCCAAGCGACGAAGTAGCCGAGCACGAACTTCGGGAAGCGGAACCAGATTTCCATCGGGCCGACCGAAACGGCGCCGTCGCGCTTCTCGACCTTGCGGATCCAGACGATCGCGAGCACGAACGCCCAGACGCCGATGAACACGTCGATCCAGATCTTCGTGAGCAGCGACGCGCTCAGGATCCAGCCTTCTTGCCACTCCTGGCCCGTGAGCTGCAAATTTCGCGCGATCATGAGCTCGTCGAGCAGGGCGCCGGCCGCCGCGTCGGCGCCGTCGGTCTTCACCGTCATGCCGAGCGCCGCGCCGTTCACGATCGGCTGATCGGGCGCGACCGCCGTGTAGAGCCCCGGCAAGACGATCAGCTCGATCATCGCGAAAATCACGACGATCATCGACACCGTCACGGGGACGATCGGCTTCGCGCGGATCGCCCCGGCCGTCGCGATGGCGGCCGACACGCCGCACACCGAGATGCCCGACGCGAGCACGGCCGCAACGTCGCGCTTGAACCCGAACGCGCGCCGCGCGAGCGCATAAACGATCGGCCAGAAGAAAAGATACGCGACGAACGTCGCGGCGGCGCCGGTAATAATCAGCTCGACGGCGAAGCCGCTCGCCTCCATCGTCTGCGACCCCAAGTTCACGCCGAGGAACACGATCGCCGTCTTGATGTACCACTCGGGGCGCGCGGCTTCGGCGAGGCGCGCCGCGAAACCCTTCGCGAAGTTGCCGATCGCGAGGCCCGCGATCAGCGCCAGCAGATACGGCGCGCCTTCGCCGAGCTGCAGGCCCCACGAGAGCCCCGCGTCGCGATAGCGGTTGCGGCCGTTCACCGTCGCGTCGACCATCGTGAGGTGCAGCTCGTTGCCGGCCACCCACGCGGCCCACGTGACGAGGAACAACGCCGTGAAGCCGAGCACGAAGCGGCGCACGTCGAGTCCCATGAACCGCGCGCCGAACGCGAAGAGCGCCGTGAACACGGCGTAGGTCGTGAAGAACGACGCGAGCGCGTGCCATCCGGCGTACTCGGCGCCGGCGGGCGCGAAGAATTTGCTCCACGCGAGCGCGCCCGCAACGTCGGTCCACTCCCACGCCCGCGGCCGCGCCATCCAGCCGACGAGGTCCACGCCGGCGAGCGACACGAGGCTCGCGGCGAAGATCGTGAGGCCGATCCAGACGGCCCACCAGTCCTCGGTGCTGAAGATGCCGCTCGACCAGCGCCGGTTCGTCGTCATGCGCGAACGCCTCGCGGCGGCACGTGCAGCGTGTAATTGCAGTAATGCGCGTGGTACTGGTGGAGCCAGCGCGGCAGCGACGCCATGTCGAACGCGAGCTCCACTTCGACGTGCCGCTCGCCGGCCACGCTCGCCTCGATCAGCGCCTCGAGCCCGCGCAGCTCGCGGTGCGCGACGTCGACGCCGTCGCCGCGCGCGCGCCAACGCTCGCGTTCGAACTCGAGCACGAGCTTGACCGCCGTCATGGGAGGATGAACCGCGCGACGAGCCAGCCGAGCAGCACGAGACCGACGAAGCCGACCGCGATGCTGCCGAGCACGAGCGTCGTTTCCCAACGCTCCCAAGGCTCGGGACGGCCGGACAAAGCGTCGTCGTCCGGCGCCGTTTGCGGCGCCACGTGGTTCGTCATGCGAATCCCCCAAGTCGCAATCTCGGTTGCGTGCCGAGCGGTACACTCTCTCGAGCAGTCTTCGGTATACCGCAGGCTGCGTCATCGCACAACTTTGGTGCGGAATCCGTCACGTGACGCGTTGCGACAGCGGTTTGAAAAGTCATCGAAGGAGCTCGAGGCGAGAAGGAGCTCGAGGCGAATTGCAGCACATGCTCGACCGCGGCGGCACGGTTCTCATCGACGGCGGCACGGGCACCGAGCTGCGCCGCCGCGGCATGGCGCTCGACGCCGCCACGTGGAGCGCGCTCGCGCCGCTGACGCACTACGAGCTGCTCCGCCAAATCCACTCCGATTACATCGCCGCCGGCGCCGACGTCGTCACCGCGAACACGTTCGCGACGAACCGCTTCGTGCTCGAGGCCGCGGGGCACGGCGCGGATTTCGCGGCGATCAACGCTCGCGCGGTCGCCGCGGCACGCGAGGCACGCGAAGCCGGCGGACGCGACGTCGCGATCGCCGGATCGATCTCGTGCCTGCCGCCCAAATTCGACGTGCGCGCCTATCCCGACGAGCACGTCGAGCATGCGGCCTACTTGGAGCTCGCCGAGACGCTCGCCGAGCTCGGCGTCGACCTGTTGCTGCTCGAGATGATGCAGGAGACGCGGCACGCCCCGCTCGCCTGCGCCGCGGCGCTCCGCGTCGGCCTGCCCGTCTGGCTCGGCGTGAGCTGCCGCATCGGCTCGGGCGGCGCGCTCGTCGGCTTCGACTTTCCGCTCGTGCCGCTTAAGGCGACGCTCGACGCGCTGCTCGAGCCCGCTCTCGCGGCGGTCGCCGTCATGCACAGCCCCGTCGCCGCCGTCAAGCCCGCGCTCGCCGAGATTCGCGCGCGGTGGCGGGGCGCGCTCGGCGCGTATCCCGAGCTCGGCGACGGCGCCTCCGCTGCCACGTCCAGTCCGGCCGAGCTCGCCGAGCTCGCGCGAGAGTGGATCCAAGGCGGCGCGCGCATCGTCGGCGGCTGCTGCGGCACGACGCCGGAGCACGTCCGCGCGCTCGCGGCGCTCGCTCACGGCAACGGTATCGGTCCGACCTCTTTCGGCACCTGATAGCCGCGCTGCACGGCGGGCCGCGCTGCGATCGCGCGATACCACCGTTTCAGGTCCGGATAGCCCGCCCAGTCGATGCCGTGCCATTCGTAACGCGCTATCCACGGCCAGGTCGCGATGTCGGCGATCGAGTACTCGCCTGCGAGGTACTCCGCCTCGCCGAGCCGCTTGTTCAACACGCCGTAGATGCGTTTCGCCTCGTCGCCGTAGCGCTTTTCGGCGTATTCGGATTTCCCGCGATTGAAGCGCAGGAAGTGGTGCGCCTGCCCGAGCATCGGCCCCACGCTGCCCATCTGCATCATGAGCCACTCGACGGCCTGCCAGCCGTTCTTGCCGCGACCGCGGAGTCGCCCCGTCTTGTCGGCGAGATACAGGAGGATCGCGCCCGACTCCATCAGCGAAAAGCCCGCTTCATGATCGACGATGGCCGGGATCTTGTTGTTCGGGCTTATCGCGAGAAACTTGGGATCGAATTGCTCGTTGCCATTGATGTCGACGGGAATCGCGCGATACGGCAACCCGAGCTCCTCGAGCGCGATGGAGATCTTGCGGCCGTTCGGCGTCGTCCAGGTGTAAAGATCGATCATGACTGACTATTCGATCACAAAAACGCCGCGATTCGAGGGCCGTCCGCTTGCCAGGGCCCGCAAGGTCGAGAATGATTGGTCGGCCCGCCGCCCGAGTCCGTCATCGCCATGCCCATCGCAATACTGACGATCGCGTTGCAGGTCATCGCCATCGTGCACTTGTTCCGCACGGGCCGCAGCATGATCTGGCTGTTCGTGATCATCTTCCTGCCCGTCGTCGGCTGCCTCGCCTATTTCATCATCGAGGTGCTGCCGTCGTTCGGCCAGAATCCCGCGGCGCGCAAAGCGCTGAGCCGCGCGCGCCGCGCGATCGACCCGAATCGTGGCATCCGCGAGGGGTCGTTGAACTACGAGCGCAGCCAGAACGTCGACACGGCGAGCAAGCTCGCCGACGAGCTCACGAAGGCCGGGCGCCACGACGAAGCGATCCGCATCTGCATGGAGGCGCGCACGGGGCTCTTCGAGGACGATCCGAAGATCCTGCTGTCGCTCGCGAACGCGCAGTTCGCCGCCGGCCAGCATGCCGCCGTGATCGAGACGCTCGATTATCTGCGCGAGAAAAACCCCGGCTTCCGCTCGGCCGGCGGGCATCTCGTCTACGCGCGCGCGCTCGAGGAGAGCGGCGCGACGGCGCGCGCGCTCGAGGAATACGCGGCGCTCGCGAACTACTACCCGGGCGCCGAGGCGCGCGTGCGGCAGGCGATGCTCCACAAGAAACTCGGCGACAAGGCGCGCGCCGGCGAGCTGTTCGCGGCGATCCTGAAGGACGCGCGCCTCGCGCCGAAGCACTTTCGGCGCAGCGAGGCGGAATGGATCGAGCTCGCCAAGCGCGAGAGCGCCGGCGCATAGCCGCTACAACAGCGCGAGGCTCAGCTCCGGGAACGCCATCAGGAGCAGCGTCACGGCGAGCGTGATCAGCACGAACGGGAGCGCGCCGCGGAAAATCGTGGCGAGCGTCATCGATGCGTCGTCCATGCTGGCTTTGATCACGTACACGCTGAGCCCGAACGGCGGCGTCAGGAGCCCGATCTCGATCGCAATCGTGGTGACGACGCCGAACCAGACCAAGTTCGCGCCGAGCGCCGTCGCGACGGGCAGCGCGAGCGGCAGCATGATCAACATGATCGACGTCGAGTCGAGCAGCATGCCGAGCACGATCAAGAGCACGAGATACGCCGCGAGGAACCCGGGGAGACCCAGGCCCGTGCTGCCGAGGAACGCCGCCATGTCCTGCGGCAGCTCCGTCAGCGTCAACATGCGGCTGAACATGCTCGCCGAAATGATCAGGAACAGGATCGAGACCGAGACCTGGCCCGTCTCGCTCATGACTTCCCAGAGCTTCGCCCACGTAAGGCGGCGCTTCACGAGCGCGATCGCCATCGCGCCGAGCGCGCCCGCGGCGCCGGCCTCCGTGGGCGTGAACACGCCGCCGTAGATGCCGCCGAGCACGAGCACGATCAAGGCGACGACGGGAACGAGCCCCTTGACGACTTCGAGCGCGGCGCCGCCGCTCTCTGCGGCGCCTGCGTGGCGCTTGACGTGACCGACGAACGACGGCCAGAGCCACGCCATCAACACGACGCCCACGGCGAAAGCCACGGCGAGCAAGATGCCGGGCACCACGGCCGCGAGAAACAGCGCGCCGATCGAGACCTCGGCCAGAACGCCGTAGATGATGAGTAGCAGGCTCGGCGGAATCAGCATGCCGAGCAGCGACGAGCCCGCCGTCAGGCCGACCGCGAACTTCGGCGTATAGCCCTGGCGCACCATCTCGGGCAGGGCGATCTTCGTGAAGATCGCGGCGGCCGCGATCGAGATGCCCGTGATCGCCGCGAACACGGCGTTCGCGGCGACCGTCGCCACGCCGAGCCCGCCGTAGACGCGGCCGAAGATGCGTTGCGCCGCGCGAAACGCGTCGCGCCCGACGTCGGACGCGTTGACGAACAGCCCCATCAGCACGAACAGCGGCACGGTCGCAAACACGTAGTCCGACACCGTGCCGTCGGCCGCGAGCGCGAGCGTGCGCGTCGCGATCGTGAAGTCGTGCTTGACGAGCGCGAGACCCAAGAATCCGGTCAAGAGCAGCGCGAACGCGATCGGCAGGCCGAGCACGATCAAGACGACGACGAGCGCGATCATCGCCACGCCGACCGTGCGCGGCTCGACGCCGGCGCTCCAGAGCACGGCGACGAAGATGGCGCCGAGGACGACCGCAGCCGCCGCCGGCCAACCGCTCCGATCCGCGGCCGCGCCGGCCGCCGCGAGCTGCCTGAGCAGCACCGCGGCGGCAGCCGCGGATCCCGCGACGATCAGGAACTTGATCGGCCAGACGGGCATCGTGAAGATGCCTTCGACGCCCGCGAACTCGCTCGTCGCCCATGCGCTGACGAGGTCCGGCCAGGAACCTGCGACGACCGCAAGCAGCAATGCCGCCCCGAGCAGCGCGAACGCCGCGCGCCAGGCGCTCGCGGCCGCCGGCGCGCGGCGCTCGAGCGGCGTCTGGAGCATCTCTACGCGCATGAGCCGTCCGTTCAGCACGGCATGCGCGAGCTGCAGGAACACGCAAGCCACGAGCGACAGAGACACCATCTCCGTGACGCCCGCGATCGGAGCGTCGAACAGCGTGCGTGCCGTGATGTCGGCGCAGATCAGGAACATCAGCGCGAAGATCCAGACCACGCCCGCGGCGTTCAGAACGCCGACGACCGTCGTGAATAGCGGCCCTCTGCGGCCGCTCGGCACCCGCGCCGCGGCGGTCGCGAGCTCGCCCGGCGTCAAGGAGCGCTTCCCCAATCGCGCAGCGGCTCCGCGCCGCGCGCACGCAGCGCGCTCATGTACGCGCGCAATGCCTCACCGGCCGGATGGCCGCGGCGCTCGGTCGCCTCGATCCAGCGGCCCGCGATGTCCGGCATCGCGGCGAGCCATTTCTGTTTCTCGGCAAGCGGGAAGTCGGACACGATCGCGCCTTCGCTCTGCATGCGCGCGATGCTCGCTTCGTAGCGCTTCGCGAGGTCGTCGGCCACGCCGCGGCTGTACTCGGGGCCGAGCTCCTCGAGCACTTCGCGCACGTCGCCGGGCAGGCGGTTCCACGTATCGAGATTGATCGCAAGCGCGCCCGTCACCTGGCTGCCTAGACCTAAGAGCGTGATGTACGGAGCAACCTCGTGCAGCCGGTTCGGCGCGGCACCCGTCAGGATCGTGAAGACGCCGTCGGCCACGCCGGTTTGGATCTGCTGATAGTACGTCGTCAGGCTGCCGTCGACGGCGACGGCGCCCGTGCCTTCGAGCCACGCGGCGGACGGCCCCGGCGCCAAGATCTTGCGTCCGCGCAAGTCGTCGACGCTGTCGACGGGAAACGTCGAGAGCAAGTGATACGTGTCGAGCGCGCTCGCGCCGAGGAACTTCACGTTCTGCGCCGTCCATGCGTCGGCCATCGCGGGCACCGTGCGATGCATCTCGTTGACGATGTCGACGACCAAGCGGAAGTCGTCGCTCGCGAACGGCGCGTAATAGGTCAGGTTCTGCAGCGGCAGCTTCGAGAGCTCCCACAGCGTGCCGACCCAGCCCATGTCCGCGAGCCCGATCGACACGCCCTCGAGCGTCTCGCCGTACTTGTAGAGCGAGCCGCCGTAGGCTTCCGTCCAGCGAATCCGATACGGGCTGCCGCGCGCCGCGAGGCGGCGATCGAGCTCCGGCACGACGAGCGTGTGCATCGCGCCGACCCACGCGAGCGTGGTGCCCTGGCTCGACGCGACCGTGAGGCGGATCGTCGTGTCCTCGTCGGCGCACGCGCCGCCCGCGAGCGCAAGCGACAAGCCCAACGCCGCTCCGAGGAACTTACGATTGTGGGCCTCGGTCCTCATGAAGTGCGGCAACGGTATCATGGAGCCTTCGGACGGAGGTAGGCGATGGGAATGCTCGTGGACGGCAAGTGGCATGACGTCTGGTACGACACGAAGGCTTCGAAGGGCCGATTCGTCCGCAGCGAGTCGCAGTTCCGCAATTGGGTGACGCCCGACGGATCGGCGGGCCCTTCGGGCCGCGGCGGCTTTCGCGCCGAGCCGGGCCGTTACCACCTCTACGTCTCGTTCGCCTGCCCTTGGGCACACCGCACGCTGATCATGCGCAAGCTGAAGGGGCTCGAATCGATGATCGGCGTGTCGGCCGTCAACTGTTACATGGGCCCCGAAGGCTGGACGTTCGCACCGGGGCCGGAGACGATCCCGGACTCCGTCAACCACGTCGAGAGGCTCTACGAGCTCTACACGATCGCGGACCCGAATTACTCGGGCCGCGCGACGGTACCCATTCTTTGGGACAAAGAGCAGCGCACGATCGTGTCGAACGAGTCGGCCGAGATCCTGCGCATGCTGAACAGCGCGTTCGACGGCATCGGCGCGAGCCACCACGATTTCTACCCCGAGGACTTGCGCGCCGAGATCGACGAGCTCAACGAGCTCATCTATCCGAACTTGAACAACGGCGTGTATCGCGCCGGCTTCGCGACGACGCAGGAAGCGTACGAGGAGGCGGCGGCGGCCGTCTTCGCAGCGCTCGACAAGCTCGAAGGCCGGCTCGCGACGCGCCGATATCTGACGGGCGACCGGTTCACGGAAGCCGACATTCGCCTGTTCACGACGCTGATCCGCTTCGATCCCGTCTACCACGGGCACTTCAAGTGCAACCGGCGGCGCATCGTCGACTATCCGAACCTCTGGGGCTTCGTGCGCGACGTCTATCAGATGCCGGGCATCGCGGATACCGTGCACGTCGACTTCATCAAGCGCCACTACTACGGCAGCCACGCGAACCTGAACCCGTCGCGCATCGTGCCGATCGGTCCGGACTTGAACTACGAAACGCCGCACGGCCGCGAGCGCCTGCTGCACTGACGCCGCGGCCGGACGCCGATCGAAGCTTTGCCCTCGTGCGGCGCAACGATATGATGCCGCTTCGCGCGAGAACAACAGGGGGTAGCGGCGTGCTCAGAAAATTCGCGGTCGGCTCCGTGGCAGTGCTCTCCATGGTGCCCGCCTTTGGGCAAGAGCAAGACTTCTCGGCCGTTCAGATCGAGACACAGCGGCTCACGTCGAATCTCTTCATGCTGATCGGCTCCGGCGGCAACATCGCGCTGTCGACGGGGGCGGACGGCTCCGTGCTCGTCGACACGCAATACGCGCCGCTGAACGCGAAGATCCTCGCGGCCGTGCGCGCCGCCGGCGGCAGCGACGTGAAATACGTCATCAACACACACTGGCACGGCGACCATACCGGCGGCAACGAGCCGCTCGGCCGGGCCGGCGCGCTGATCATCGCTCACGACAACGTGCTCACGCGCATGAGCACCGAGCAGTTCATGGCCGCGTTCAATCAGCGCGTGCCGCCGTCGCCGGCCGAGGCGCGTCCAACCGTCACGTTTCCGACGCGCACCACGTTCCACTTGAACGGCGACGTCGTCCAGATCGTGCATGTCGAGAACGCGCACACGGACGGCGACTCGATCGTGCACTTCACGAACGCGAACGTCATTCATACCGGCGACACGTACATGAAAGACGTATATCCGTTCATCGACGTCGGGAGCCGCGGCTCGATCGACGGGTTCATCGCAGCAGCCGACGCCGTGCTGTCGCGCAGCGACGCGAGCACGCGGATCATCCCGGGCCACGGCGCGCTCGCGAATCGCGCCGACATACAGCGCTTCCACGACATGCTCGTGACGGTGCGCGGCAGAATTCAAGCGCTGATCGAGCGCGGCATGAGCGAGGACGACGTCGTGGCCGCGCGGCCCACGGCGGAATTCGATGCCGCGTGGGGGCAAGGCTTCATGAACCCCGAGAACTTCACTCGCTTTTCGTACCAGAGCCTCACGCGGTGACGCCGCGGCTGCGCGCACGCTGCCGGGCGATAGCGCAAATCCGGGCGATGGCGCAAACGAAGTACACGCCGAGGAAACTGCTGACGTTGGCCTGCCTGCTCGGGGCGGCCGCCGCGGCACCCGGCGCTGCGCAGCCTCCGGTCCAGCCCTCGCCCGTCGTCTCGCCCGAGATCGCCGCGAATCGCGACGTGACGTTGCGGCTCCGGGCGCCGTCGGCCGAGCGCGTCGAGCTCGTCAGCGGCGGCGACATACCCGGCGTGCCCGTGCAAGGCGGCCTGCCTCTCGGTAAGGGTGCGGACGGCGTCTTCGCGGTGAAGCTGCCGGCGCTCGCGGAGGGCGCTTACCGCTATCGCTTCTCGGTCGACGGCGTGCCGGCGAGCGATCCGAGCAACCCGGCGACGAGCGAGTCGAACGGCAACGCGTGGAGCCTGTTCTACGTGCCGGGCGCGCCGTTCATGGACACGTTGCGCGTGCCGCACGGCGCCGTGGCCGAGGTGCACTATTACTCGACGGCGCTCGGCCGAGCTCGGCGCATGCACGTGTACACGCCGCCGGGCTACGAGAAGAGCCGCGGCACGTATCCCGTGCTCTACCTGCTGCACGGCGCATTCGATAGCGACGACTCGTGGTCGACCGTGGGCCGCGCCGGTTTCATCGTCGACAACCTGATCGCAGCGGGCGACGCACGCCCGATGATCGTCGTGATGCCGGACGGCCACACGGCGCGCTTCGGCGGCGGTGTGGGCAGCCTCAACATCGCGGATTTCGTCCGCGAGTTCGACGTCGACATCAAGCCTTACGTCGAGAGCACCTATCGCGTGCGCACGGGGCGCACGTCGACGGCGATCGCGGGGCTCTCGATGGGCGGCGCCCAGACGCTCGACATCGCCTTCGGCGACCTCGCGAGCTACGCCTACATCGGCGTGTTCAGCTCCGGCGTGTTCGGCATCGCCGACAACGCCGATTGGGAGAACGCGCATCGCGCCGCGCTCGACGACGCAGCCGCAAAGCGCGGGCTCGAGCTCGTCTGGTTCTCGACCGGCAAGGACGACTTCCTGCTCGACACGACGAAAGCGACCGTCGCGATGCTCGAGAAGCACGGCTTCGACGTCGTCTACGAGGAGTCGGCCGGCGGCCACACGTGGATCAACTGGCGCGAGTATCTCGCCAAGTTCGCTCCGCAGCTTTTCCGCTGAGTGCTTGCCGCCGTCGGGGCAGACGGCTGCCGAGCAAGCTGGCGCCGCCGATTTCCGCCGTCACGGCTTCGAGCGAACGGCCGTCGTCGGGACGCTTCGCGAAATACTCGGCGAGCTTCCTGGCTCGCTCGCTTTTCGGCTTCGGCAACAGAACGACTCGGGCTTAGCCGCCGCAAGCAGCTGCGTGAGCAGCGCGAGAGCCTGCTCGTGCCGCGCTCCCGCTGCGACGCTCGCGGCCGCCGCGCACAGGAACAGCACGAGCTCGCGCGCGAGCGCGTCGAGCCCGAGCGCCTGCGGCTCCGCGCTTGCGCGCACACAGTTCGCCGGGAAGTGCAGCGAGTGCAGGCTGAAGGCGCGCGGCGAGTAGACGCCGTGCTCGACGCCGGCCGGGATCCAGAGCGTCTTTAAGAGCGGATGCACGACGAACACGGCGTTCGTCTCGATGATCGCGGCCGACCCTGCGAGCAGCGCGAGCTGATCGACCTCGTGAGAATGGCTCGGCACGCGGCCGCCGTCCGGGGGCGCCTTGTTCGCGCGTCGGCCCGCCATGCTCGGCTATCCTCGACGCGCCGCTCGAGGGGAGGCATTCCGTGGATAAAAGACTCGCCGTGCTCGGCATTGCCGGGCTTTTGTTGCATGGCTGCGCGCCAGCTCATCCGCCGGACGCGCCGCGAGCGCCCGTGTCGCAGGCGTCGCCGGCCGCGGCGCTCGCTCCGATCCGCGTATCCGGCAGCTACTGGATCGAGCTCGTCATGCTGCCGCGGAATACGTCGGCCAACTACTTTCTCGTCGCGATGCTGCGCACCGTGGGCTTGACGGAGGACGACGTCGTCATCGTGAGCTTGCCGCCCACGCAGGGCGATCAAACCGGCATGGATCAGATGTCCGACGCGCTCGCGCGCGGCGACGTCGACGCCATTTCCATCTGGGAGCCGGATGGCCGGAGATGCAGTTCCCCGTGCGGATCGTCTCCGACATGCTCGACGTGGCTCGAGGAAGAAGAAGTCTGGGTTGCCCGAGAGCGCGGCCGCACGCCACGCAGCCGCGAAGAGCTGGCTCGGCTCATCGATCGGTCGGTCGTCGACGAAGCGCTGGCTTCGGACTGAAGCTCCCGAGGGCGCCGAGCAGAAGGGCCGAACGCCGAGGTCGGGTAGCGGCGGCCCTCGAGATGGCCGCCGCCCCTAACCTCGCGTCACTGCGTGCCGGCCGGAGCGCAACCCGTCTCGGCCACCACGGCGGCTTGCTGCTCGGCGCGGTTCTCTTGCATGCGCCGCTGCAGACGGCGGCCGATGAAAGCGCCTGCGGCCGCCCCGGCGGCCGTCGACAGGTCGCTGTCGCCGATCTCCTTGCCGAGCGCGCCGCCGACGACGGCACCGACCGCGGTGCCCGCGATCGCATGCTGGTCCTTCGGCGCGTCGATGCAGTCCTCGACGCTCGCGACTTCGGGCGCTGCGGCGGGCGCGGGAGCCGGCGCCGGAGCGGGTTGCGCGACGGGCTGCGCGGCAGGGCGCGGCGCGGGGCGTTGCGTGGCGGGCCGCGGAGCGGGCGGCGGCTCGGGCGGCGACTGAACGGCGAGCGCCGGGCGCGCCTCGGGCGCCGGCTCGGCGACGACCGGCGCGGGTGCGACGGCAGCCGGCGCGGCGAGCGCCACTTCCTGCTCGGGCGCCGATCCCTTGCCGAGCATCGAGAACGCCGTGACGCCGCCGGCCGTGGCAATACCGACGCCCGCAACGACGCCGGCCAACATCGATTTGTTCATAGACCCTCCTTGGGCTAGAGGGTCAATGTGCCTGCGACTGCGGCGGGCAATCCGTGACCGGCGTCACGCGACGCTCAGGCGGCCGCCGAGGCCGCGCGCCGGATGCGCGCGAGCGACCTTTCGCGGCCCAAGATCGCGAGCGCGTCGTAAAGGCCCAACCCTACGGTGCGCCCGGTTACGGCGAAGCGCAGCGGGTGCACGAGCTGCCCCACTTTGAGCCCGCGCTCGGCGACGAAGCCTTTGAGCGCCTGCTCGAGCGCCGGCGGCTCGAACGCGTCGAGCGATTCGAGGCGGGCCGCGAAATCTCTGAGCAGCGCGACGGCGCCAGGCGCCTTCACGAGCTTGTCGAAGTCGGCGCCTTCGGCAGGCAACGCGTCGTCGGCGACGAAGAACTCGCGGAACTGGAGAACGTCGCCCATCGTCTTGATGCGATCGCCGGCCGCTTCGATGACGCGCGCCAGATACGGCCCGATGCCGGGCGGCGGCGGCGCCGGAACGAGGCCGGCCTTTTGCAGATAGAGCAGCGCGGCGGGAACCTTGCGCTCGACGGGCACCGCGCGCATGTGGCGATCCTGGAACGCCCAGAGCTTTTGCGGATCGAAGCTCGCCGGCGACTTGTTGACGCGATCGAGCGTGAACAGCTCGATCATGGCCTGGCGCGAAAACTCCTCGGTCGAGTCGTCGAGCGACCAGCCGAGCAGCAACAGGTAGTTCAGAATTGCGTCGGGCAGATAGCCCGCGACGCGATAAAAATCCACGACGACGGGATTGAACGCCTCGGGCGTCGTGGCGTGATGGATCTTTGCCGCGATGTCGAGCGCGTGATCGTACAGGCGCTTGAAGTCCGGATGCTTCAGGTATTGGGCGATCTTGCGCTTGCTCAGCTTGTTCTGGCTGCCGGGCTCCGCGACGTACGGCAAGTGCGCGTACTCGGGAAGCGCGTAGCCCAAGCCTTGCATGATGAAGATCTGCCGCGGCGTGTTCGGCAGATGCTCGATCGCGCGGATCACGTGCGTGATGCCGAAGTCGTGATCGTCGACGGCGCTGGCGAGGTGATACAGGCACGTGCCGTCGGCGCGCTGCACGACGTGGTCTTGCTCGCGCGCCCACTCGAACGCCAAGCCGCCGCGCACGAGATCGTGAAAGCGGCACTCGCCGTCGCGTGGCATCTTGAGCCGCACGACGCCTTTGCGGCCCTCGGCTTCGAAGCGCTTCGCGTCCGCTTCGGTTTCCGCCATCCAGCGGCGGCTATAGACGAACGCGCGCTTCTCCTTCTCGGCGGCCGCGCGCTCGGCCTGAATCTCCTCCGTAGTCGCATAATCGCGGTACGCGTAACCGGCTTCGAGCAGCTTCGCCACGGCGGCGCGATAAACGTCCTGCCGCTGCGATTGAAAATACGGCTCGTAAGGACCGCCGGCCTCGGGCCCCTCGTCCCAGTCGAGCCCGAGCCAGCGGAACCCGTCCAAGATCGGCTGCAGTGCCTCGGCGATGTTGCGCTGCTCGTCCGTGTCGTCGATGCGCAGCACGAACGCGCCGCCGCGCTGCCGCGCGAATAGCCAATTGAACAGCGCTGTCCGAACGCCTCCGATGTGGAGATAGCCCGTCGGGCTCGGAGCGAATCGTGTGCGTACCGTCATCCCTGCCTCGTCGAAGAAGGCGCCAATGTACGTGCTTTTGCGGCCCCAGCCCAGCCGCGCGGCCTGCGCCCGGCGCCTCCGGAACCCGAACGAACTGCGCGTGCCGAAGTAAACTCCGCTTGCCGATCGCGGCTTATTTCGAACGAGGTTCTTGAGTATTTTGCACATCACCGGCGGGAGGCGAGCGCGGCGAGCCGGCGCGACAGCCGTCGCGTTCGCTCTCGCGACTGCCGCGGCGGCCGACGTCGAGATCGTCGGAGTCGAAGATGCGCTCGGCGCAAACGTACGCGCGTATCTCGATCTCGACGACGAGCCCTGCGACGCGCCGCGCTGGCGCGTCGAGCAGCGGTACCGCGAGGCCGAGCCGCTGATCCGCGAGGCCCTCCAAGCCTTCGGCTACTACGACCCGGCGATCGCGGCCGACCTCGAGCTCGCCGAAGACTGCTGGCACGTACGCTTCGATATCGATCCCCGAGAACCCGTCCGCATCCGCTCGCTCGCTCTGTCCGTGACCGGCGAGGCCGAGACCGATCCGCCGTTCGTCGCCGCGCGGGCGCTCGCCGAAGCCGAGCTTGCCGTTGGCAACGCGCTCGACCACGGCGCCTACGAGCGTCTGAAGCGCCGGCTCACGGATCTCGCGCGCGAGCGCGGATATCCCGAGGCAACGTTCACCGAAAATCGCATCGACGTCTATCCCGCGGAGCATGCCGCCGACGTCGTGCTCGAGCTCGAGTCCGGACCGCGCTATGCGTTCGGCCGCACGGAGCTCGTGCAGGAAGTGCTGACTCCGGCGCTCGCCTCGTCGTACGTGACGTTCCGAGAGGGCGAGCCGTACGACGCGCGGCGCCTGACGGAAGTTTACGCGGCGCTCGCCGACAGCGGCTACTTCCGCACGATCGACGTGCGGCCGTTGCCGCCCGACGCCGACACGCGCACGATCCCGGTATCCGTGACGCTGACGAGCGCCGCGCGCACGCAGACGAGCTACGGCGTCGGCTTTTCGACGGACACGGGGCCGCGCTTTCGCTTCGGCCGCAACAACCGCCGCTTCAACGAGCTCGGCCATCAGTTCGGCATCAACACCCAACTGTCGCCGGTCGTATCCGAAGTCACCGCGAGCTATCGCATGCCCGTTCAGGCGTCGCGCTCGGAGTGGCTGAGCTTCGACGCCGGCGTCGAGCGAGAGGACACCGATACGTCCGAAAGCGAGCGGCTCGAGCTCGGCGCTCGCCGCCTTCACGAGCGCCGCGGCGAGTGGGCGCGCACGGAGTTCTTGAGCTTGCGCGTCGAAGACTTCGCCGTCGCGGGCCAGGAAAGCCGCGCGCGCCTCCTGATGCCGGGCGTCGATTGGACGCGCATTCGTGCCGACAACGAGATCCGGCCGACGATCGGCTCCAAGTTGACGTTCGAGGTGCGCGGCGCAAACGACACGCTCCTCTCGGACACGACCTTCGTGCAGGCGATCGCCCAAGGCACGTGGATCCGGTCGACGCGGCGCGGCCAGCGATTCCTGGTTCGCGGGCACTTCGGCGCTACGGCGGAGCGCGAGTTCGAAGAGCTGCCGGCGTCGGTGCGATTCTTCGCGGGCGGCGATAACAGCGTGCGCGGCTACAGTTTCGAGGAGCTCGGCCCCGTCGACTCGGCCGGCAACGTCATCGGCGGCTCGTCGCTCGCCACGGGCAGCTTCGAGTTCGAGCAGCCGCTCAAGGATCGCTGGTCGCTCGCGTTCTTCGTCGACTCCGGCAACGCGTTCGAAGGCTCGCGGATCGACGCGAAGACTTCGCTCGGCCTCGGCGGCCGCTGGCAGTCGCCGCTCGGCCCGATCCGAATCGATCTCGCGCAGCCGCTCGACGACGACGCAGACCGGTGGCGAATCCACGTTACGCTGGGACCCGATCTGTGAGCGCCAGAAAGCTCGCAGCGTTCGCGCTCTCCGGGCTCGCCTTGCTCGCGCTCGCGGCCGCCGGCGCGGGCGCATGGGTGACGGGCACCGAAACGGGCACCGCGTGGCTCGTCGGGCGGCTGCTCGAGGGAGCGCCGCAAATCTCGATCGGGCGAATCCGCGGCACGCTGCTCGGGCGCCTCGTGCTCGAAGACGTTCGGTTTCGCGCCTCGCGCGACGAGCTCGACATCGACTCGCTGACGCTCGACTTGAACGGACGCTCCGTGCTCGGCGGGGCGCTCGCGTTCACGCGAGCCGACGCGGCGCGAGCGACGTACCGCCGCCTGCCGGGCGGCCCCGCCGAAGGCGGCGGACCGCCCGAGCTCCCGCTGCCGGTCGAGCTCGAGCAAGCGAGCGTCGCGACGCTCTCGATCACGGCGGCCGGGCGCACGCTCGTTCTCGACGGGACGAGCTTCGCGGCCACGTACGACTCGGCGATTCTCGAGCTCATCGACGTCACGACGAGCTACGGCGCGACGGCCGTCGCCGCCGATGCCACGATCGATCTCAACGGCGGCATCGGCCTCGAGGTCGCCGGCGAGTGGTCGGGACCGCTCGCCGGCGTCGCCTCGGCCGGTGCGGCCACGTTGAGCGGGGCGTGGCCCGACTTCGCGATTCGGCACGAGCTCGCGGCGCCGTTCGCGATGACGACGACGGGGACGCTGACCGCGTCGCCGCTCCGCGTGGACGTAGTCAACGAATGGCGGAACCTGGCCTGGCCCGGTGTCGAAAACGTCGCGAGCCCGAGCGGCCGCCTCGCGCTCGCGGGCTCGTCGGCGGACTATCGCTACGACGGCGCCGGCACCGTCGCGGTCGCGGGCCGCGCCGCGAGCTTCACTGCCGAAGGCACGGGGCGCGGCCTCGAGCTCGCGCTTTCGCGGCTCGACCTCGCGCCCGCGGCGCCGGGCCGCGGCACGCTCCACGCGGCGGGCGCCGTGAGGCTCGCGGCGCGCGAAGCGAGTCTCGAAGTCGGCGCGAGCGATTTCGATCCTGCGTGGATCGCGGCGGCATGGCCCGGGCGGCTCGACGGCAGCGCGCGGCTCGACGTGGCCGCCGCTCCCCGAACCGAGCCCACGGTGGCGCTCGAGGCGATCGATCTCGCCGGCGAGCTGCGCGGCTATTCCGTCGGCATCGGCGGCGCGGCGGCATTGACGGGACGCGATCGAGTACGGCTCGACGGGCTGCGGCTGACCTCGGGCGAGAATCGCGCCGTGCTCTCGGGCGCGCTCGACCGCGCGAATCTCGACGTCGCCGTCGAAGCCGAGCGCATCGAGCTCGATCTGCTCGTGCCCGAAGCGCGCGGCGCGCTGACGGCCGACCTAAAGCTGACGGGCACGTGGCGAGAGCCGCGCGGCAGCGGAGCGTTGCAGCTTCGCGACGCCGCGTTCGCCGGCGTGACGCTCGAGCGCCTCGACCTGCGCGGCGAGCTCGGGCTCGCATCCGGCGCGCCGATCGCGCTGACGCTGGCGGCCGCGGGTATTGCCCGCGGCGCGCTCAGCGCCGGCGAAATGCGCGCGACCGTGGACGGCACGGCTTCCGCGCACCTCGCGCGCATCGACGTCGTCGGCGACGGCTACGGCGCGACGATCGCCGCCGCGGGCGGCCTCGTCGAGGGCGCCTGGCGCGGCACGCTCGACCGCCTCGACGTCGACGAGCAGGTTCTCGGGCCGTGGCGGCTCGAATCGCCTGCCGAGGTCGGCGCCGGCCCCGGTTTCGTCTCCGTTGCGACGAGCTGCTTGCTGCACGCGTCGAACGCGCGCTGGTGCGCCGAGCTCGACCTGCGCGGCGGTCCCGAGGATCGGCTCGCCGTGGCCGGCCAGAACTTCGATCTCGCGGCGCTCCGGCCGATCCTGCCGCCCGAGCTCGAGCTCGGCGGCGTGTATCAGCTTTCGGGCGCCATGTTCGATCTCACGGGCGACCCGCGCGGCGCCGTCGTGCTGACGGGCGGCACCACACGCGCGCGCGTCGCGCTCGGCGGCGAGCAGGCGTTCGCCACCGAGCTCGAACGCGCACAGGTCGGCCTGACGCTGAACGCGGGCCGCCTCGAGCTCGGCGCAACGGTGCGCAGCGTCGGCGGCGGAAGTGCGGACGTCGACGCCGCGATCGCCGACGTGCGCGCAGATGATTCGCCGATCGTCGGCGAGCTGCGCGTGACGTGGCCCGACCTCGGCTTCCTCGCGCTGCTCTCTCCGGAGCTCGGCGAAGTAGCCGGCGCGCTGGCCGTCGACCTGACCGTAGCCGGCACCATCGACGAGCCCACCGTCGACGGGCGCGCGAGCATGACGAACGGCCGTATCGTCGTGCCGCGCTGGGGGCTCGTCGTCGACGGCATCGAGGCGACGGCCGCGAGCGACGACGGCCGCTCGCTCGCGATCGACGCGACGGGCCGAGCCGGCGACGGCGTGCTGACGTTGGCCGGCACGGCCGCGCTCGATCCGGGCGCGGGTTGGCCGACGCGTCTCACGCTGCGCGGCGACAGCATCCTTGCCGTTCAGCGCCCCGACGCCCAGATTTTCGCGTCGCCGAGTCTGGACGTGGACGTCGCGCTGCCTCGGATCGTCGTGACGGGCGCCGTCCACGTGCCGCGCGCAATGCTGGCGCTCGACACGCTGCCCGAGCAAGCCGTCACGCCGTCGCCGGACGCCGTGGTTCACGGAGCCGCGCAACGCGAGACGCGCAGCCGCCCGCTCGAGCTCAGCACCGAGATCGAGCTGACGCTCGGCGACGACGTACGCTATGCCGGCCTCAATCTCGACACGGCAGTGTCCGGGGCGCTGCGGCTCATGACTCGGCCGAACGCTTCGGCGAACGCCACGGGAACGCTGCGCCTTACCGGCTCCTACGACGCCTACGGCCAAAGCTTGACGCTCGAAGACGGCCGGCTCTTGTTCAGCGGGCCGCTCGACGATCCGGGTCTCGACGTTCGCGCCGTCAGAATGTTCGAGGCCGAGCCCGGCCGGGATGCGACCGAGGTGGGAATCGAGCTCGCCGGCACGCTGAAAATGCCGCGCACGCGCGTGTTCTCGCGGCCGGCGATGAGCGAAGCCGACGCGCTGTCTCATCTCCTGTTCGGCCGTCCCGCGAGCGGCACGAACGCGGGTCTCGGCGCCGAAGAAGCCTCGACGCTGCAGACGGCGGCCCTCTCGCTCGGCCTGCAGCAAGCGCTGCCCGTCGTGCAGCGCATCGGCAACACGCTCGGCCTCGACGAGCTCACCGTGCGCTCGACGGCCACGGACGCCGGCGCTCTGATGGCGGGCAAGTACTTGAGCCCACGGCTCTACATCCGCTACAGCTACGGCCTCTTCAACCGCATCGGCGGCTTGCTGGTGCGCTTCAGGGTGAACGAGCGCTTGAGCATCGAGACTCGCTCCGGCGACCAGAAGTCGATGGACCTGCTTTATACCGTCGAGAAGGACTAGGCCGGCCCGGCGCCGACCGGCCCCTCTTCGATGCGCACGGGACGTTGCAGCGACGCTCGTTGCTTGCCCGTCCCAACGGCTCGAGACGGGTTTGCCGGGCTATGCGCCTCTTCGGTCCGGTGCAGCGCGTCCGGGGCGCATTCTAAGAACGCGCGCGTCGTGTCATGCTGCGCCGCAGCCAAAGCCCGCCAAAGAGGTTTCGACGCATGCCACGCACCCTCCTCGCTACGGCCGTCCTCCTCGCGGCCGCGGCCCTTCCCGCTCACGGCCAGGGCCAAAAGCGCTTCATGGGCGGCCCCGTGACGCTCGAGGATCAGGGCAGCTTCTTCGTCGGAGGCGTGGCGAAGACGAGCGAGTACGCCACCGTGCCGTTCGCCCCGCCCGGTCAACCGCCGCCGCCGCGCACGCCGCAGCAGATCACGATCGGCCAGATGTACGTGCAGTTTCAGATCCCGGCGCGGCGCTCGGCGCCGGGCTGGCCCGTGATCATGGTGCACGGCTCGACGCACACGGGCGCCGCGCTCGAATCGACGCCGGACGGCCGCGAAGGCTGGTATCCGTATTTCGTCCGCAAGGGCGTCGCGACGTACGTCGTCGATCAATCGGGGCGCGGCCGCTCGGGCTTCGATCAGTCCGTGCTGCACGAGGCCGAGGCGTTGCTCGCAGCCGGCAACCGCGACGCGGCCGCCGCGCGGCTGCCGGCGTTCGGCCGCATCAGCGACAACGGCGCCTGGACGGCGTGGTTCGGACATCTGATTCCTGCCGGCGCGACGCTCGCGACGGGGCGGTTGATCGCGCACGGCTCGCCCGAGGATCCGCAGGGGACCGGCACCGCGGAGGAGCCGCACGTCGCGCCGCTGTTTCCGCTCGAGGCCGTCGACGAGTACTACAAGCAGCTCGTGCCGAACGCCGAGGCGACGCTGCCGGGCTCGACTTGCGCGACCTGCGTGCCGCAACAACTACCCCCCGCGAACACCTGGACGCCGCAGAACCTGGCGCTGCTCGTCGAGCGGCTCGGCGGCGCGATCGTCGCGACTCACTCGCAGTCCGGCATCATGGGTCACCACATGGTCCGCATCTTGAAGGAACGCGGCAACCTGGGCTTGGTCAAGGCGCTGATCACGATCGAGGGCGGCTGCTCGTTCGCACAAAGCGGCCTCACCGCGGCCGACTTCGATGCGATCCCGTATCTCGCCGTCAAGGGCGACTACACGCCGACGAGCCAGCAGTGCCAGGAGTCCGTCGACGCGATCGCCGCGCGGCGCGGGCAAGGCATGGGGCAGGCCCAAGCCGAGTATCTGAAGCTCGACGAGCGCGGGATGCTCGGCGTGACGCACATGATGATGCTCGACGCGAACAATCTCGAGATCGCCGACCTGATGCTCGAGTGGGTCGGCGAGCACGTGCCGCGGGCGCCGCGGCGCTGATTTTTTGGACCTGAACGATGCAACACCCGCCGATCACTCTCCGCTACTTCGACGCGCGCGGCCGCGCGCAGTTTTTGCGCTACTACTTCCGAGCGCGCAAGGTGTCGTTCACCGACGAGCGCGTTCCATTGGCGCCGGACTTCGCGCCGTGGCGCGCGATCCGCGACGACCGCTCTCGGACGGGGCCGTTCCAGAAGTTGCCGGTGCTGCATTGGGGCGACCGCCCGCTCGCCGAGACGCCGATGATCGCCGCGTTCGTGCACGAGGCCTCGGGCGACGCGGGCGGCATTTCGGACGACGACAACCTGCGCCACGGCATGTTGACCTCGAGCCTGTTGCTCGACGTCAACGCGCCGCTCGCGATTCTGCTGTGGACCGAAATCAACTTTGCGGGCGCCGACCTCGGAGCCGTGGCGAAACGCACGCTCGAGCGTTTGCGGCAACACTTTCAGGCGATCGACCAGTCGCTCGTCGAGTGGCGCTGGCTCGAGCGCGCGCGCGGCCGGCGCGTCATGCTCGCCGACTGCCTGCTCTGGGAAGAGCTCGATGCGGCTCGCGTCGTCTTCGGCCCGCACTTGTCGCTCGAAGCGACGCCGGCGCTCGCGAAGTTCTACGCCGAGTTCGCGGGGCGCGCGGCTTGCGAAGCCGTTCTCGCGGAGAAGCCGTGCCAGATCACGGCGCGGCCCGGCGAGGCCGAAGGCATCGCGAAGATCCAGCAGGTACTCGGCTGAGGTCGTGAGCGCGCCCGTCATCGCCTGACGAGGCGCACGACGTCCGTCGCGACGAGCACGGCGCTGACGACCGCCAGGACGAACAGTGACGTGCTCATCGCGATCTCGGCCATGCGGAGCACGCTCTCCGGGTTCTGCGAGCGGACGTTCTCCGCGATCTCGATCAAGCCTTCGGTGCGGTACGCGAGCACGAATACCGCCAGCCACGCGAGATTCAGGACCAGCCGCAATGCGACGCGAGGCCGCGTGCGGTACGGACGCAGGAGATCCACGCCAAGCCGCGCAAAGTCGACGATGCAGAGCACGAGCACGGGATAGAAGAATGCTTCGACCGCGGACGACAGGCGCAGCACCACGCCGAGCCACTGACTCGGAAACACGAGCCACTCGACCCACCACAACAGCAGGATCGCCGTCGTTGCCAATTCGAACGTCGTGTCGAAGCGCGGGATCGGCGACAGCGGCGCGGCGCGCACGCTCAAGACCCCGGCATCGAGCTTGCGTGCATCGAAGCGCTCGAGGAACGAGAAGCGCGCCTTGCCGTGGTCGAGCACGGCGAACACGAGCGTCACGATGGCCGCCGCCTGCAGCGCGAACCACCAAAAGTCCACCGCAACCCGCACTGCGGCCTGAGCTGCATTGGGCGCCGTCAAGAGCGCGATGCCTGCCAGAAGCCCGCCGATGACGGTGATGACGATCAACACGGCCTGCAGCGCGTACCAGTAGAGCGGAAACACGTCTGGACCGATCAGGTGCTGCATCGGCAGATAACGGCCAGCAACGACGAGCGGATGGCCGAAACCCCGCAGCACCTCGTTCTGCTCGTCGTCGCTCAACGCGCGGCCGAGCGCGCGCTCGCGCTCTTCGACTGCCGAGCGAATGCTGTCGCGCAGCTCCGCAGCGATGTCGTCGCGCTGCTTCGCGGGCAGAAACGTGCGCAACTGCAGCAAGTAGTGATCGACGAGCGTGCTCATGGCATGGCCCCCGGTGGCTTTGATGGCTGCGCGGCTAGACGATGTTGTCGAGCGCGGCATTCAGCGCACGCCACTCGTCCAAAAGTTGCTTCAAGATCACGCGCCCCTCGGCAGAGAGCCGATAGAAGCGCTTCTCGCGGTTGTCTTCCTGGCGCCATTGGCTGGTCAGCAGCCCTTGGGACTCGAGCCGGCGCAACAACGGGTAGAGAGTACCCTCGTCGATCTCGAGGCCGAGCTCCGCAAGCGCCTTCCGTAGCGTGTAGCCATAGTGCTCGGACTTGAGCTGCGCGAGCACCGCGACGGTCAGCGTGCCGCGGCGCAGCTCGAGGCGCAGCTTGTCGATCAGCTCCGAAGGCATTGCGGCTCATCAGTGGTGCCTGTGTGTCGCACACTGTATGTCACACAGTATAGGCCGTCAAGCACGCGGCGCGGCGGTCCCGAGCTGCGGCCGATCAGAGCGCCCCGCTCAAGCGCACGAAGGCGCTGCGCTCGATGAAGGTGTCGCCGAGCTCGAGGTGCCGGGCGTCGTTCGGACGAGGGCGAGCGCGAATCCGTTCGTAATCGATGAGACCGGAGCGCGCGGGGCGCGGAGGTTCGAAACGTCGAATCGCAAGTTCCGCTCCGTCTGAACGAGCCGCAGTATGCCTGCGGCCCGCTCGCTGCCGGCCGAAAATTCGGGCGGGTACGAGTCACCGCGACGGGTACAATTACGGGAGTGATTCCTTGGGATACGCAACCGATGTCGAGGCAGTGCGCCATTGGATGGCCGGCTCGCAGCATCGGCCGCGCGTAGCAGATGCTGAGCGCGGTCCGCCGCTCGCTTCGAGCGAAGATCGTGATCGTCGTTCTGCTCACGACCTTTGCGGCGCTCGCCGTATCGGCCGCCGCTCTGCTCGTCTACGAGACGCGCAACTACGGCTCGTTCCTCGTCAACGATGCGGCCACGCAGGCAGAGCTGCTCGCCGATATCGCTGCGCCGGCGCTCAACTTCGACGATCCGAACACCGCGAAGGCGAGCCTCGATCTGCTGCGCAGGCGCCGCGAGATCGTGGCGGCCGCCATCTACTCGCCCGACGGCAAGCCGTTCGCCACTTACTCGCGTGAGGCGAGCTACGAGTTTCCGCCGCTCGGCGCGCCGGGCGCGCGGATCGACGGCACCGTGCTCACGGTGTTCCACCCGATCACGCAGAACGAAACCGTGATCGGCACGGTCTACTTGCGCTCGAGCTACGAGCTCGGCGGGCGGCTGCGCGACTACTTCCTGATCCTCATGGGCGTGATGGTGCCGAGCTTTCTGGTCGCGACCTTGATCTCCCTTTGGCTCGCGGGGAGCGTGACGAATCCGCTGCATGCCGTCACCGACGTCGCACGCCACGTCGTTCAGCGGCGCGACTTCACGCGGCGAGCGCCGAGGACGACCGACGACGAAGTCGGCGTATTCGTCGACGCATTCAACGCGATGGTCGCCGAGGTCGGGCAGCGCGCCGAAGCGCTCGAGGCCTCGAATCGCGCGTTGCAGCAAGAGACCGAGGAGCATCACCAGGCCGAAGTCGCGCTGCGCCGCGCCGATCAACGCAAGGACGAGTTCTTGGCAACGTTGGCGCACGAGCTGCGCAACCCGCTCGCCCCGATGGTCAACGCGATGACGCTGCTCGAAGCGCCGGGCGTCGACGCCGGCATGGTCGCACGTGCGCACGGCATGATTCGGCGTCAGCTCACACAGTTGGTGCGCCTCGTCGACGACTTGCTCGACGTCTCGCGCATCAGGAGCGGCAAGCTCGTCGTCCGTAAGCAGACGGTCGAGCTCGCGCAGGTCGTGCAGAATGCCGTCGATACCGTGCGGCCGCTGCTCGATTCGCGCAATCAATCGTTGACGGTCGAGCTGCCTTCGAAGGCCGTCCTGCTGCAAGGCGACGCCGTGCGTCTGTCGCAAGTTTTCGCGAACTTGCTGAACAACGCGGCCAAATACAGCGAGCCCGGGCGGCGCGTATCGCTCACGGCCGCCACGGACGATGGGACCGTGCGCGTGCGCGTAGAAGACGAAGGCGCCGGTATCGCGCCCGAGGCGCTGACCTCGATTTTCGACATGTTCACGCAAGGAGACACGAGCACTACGCCGCAGAGCGGGCTCGGGGTGGGTCTCGCGCTCGCGCGGCGGCTCGTCGAGCTACACGGCGGCACCATCGTCGCGGAGAGCCGCGGCCCCGGTGAGGGCAGCGTGTTCACGGTCACGCTGCCCGTCGACGAGACAGCCACGGCGCAGAGCCGCCAACCCGCGCGCACGGCCGTGGCGCACAACGCGCGCCGCGTTTTGCTCGTCGACGACAACGTCGACTTCGCGACGAGCCTCAAATTCCTGCTCGAGAGCGCGGGCCACGAGGTCGGAATGGCGCACGATGCGGCCCAGGCGCTGGCCGTCGCGCGGGAGCTGCGCCCCGAGCTCGGCCTCCTCGACTTGGGCCTGCCCTACATGAGCGGCTACGAGCTCGCGGGCAAGCTGCGCGCGCAGCCGGAGACGGCGTCGACGGTGCTCGTCGCGGTCAGCGGTTGGGGTCAGCCCCGCGATCGCGAGCGCTCGCGCGCGGCCGGGTTCGCGCTGCATCTCGTGAAGCCGGTCGAGATCAAAAGCGTAGAAGCCGCCATTGCCACGCTAGTGCCTGGCGTATGAAGTATGCTTAGCTTCAAAAATCTTCATCGGAGCATCGCAATGGCGCTATCGCACCGCTGGCGCGCGGTCGTGCGGCTCGCTGCCGCCGCGTTGCTCGCCGCGCCGGCGCTCGATGCGGTTGCGCAGGGCGCCGTCTACGACGCCAACCAAGTCAAGGCTGCGTTCCTGTATCACTTCGGCACTTACGTGCAGTGGCCGACACTGGCGCCCGAAGGCGACGCGATCACGATCGCCGTGCTCGACGAGCCGGAAGTCGCAGCGCAGCTCGCGGAGTTCCTGCCCGGCCGCCGCATCGCGGGCCGCGTCGTCGAGGCCGTCTCGATCGACGCCATCGAGGAGGTCGGCGATGCCGAGGTCGTGTTCATCGGCCGGCGGCAGAACCACCGGCTCACGGAGCTCATCGCCGCGCTCGAGCAGCGGCCGACGCTCGTCGTCACCGACGACGAGGACGGGCTCGATCACGGCGCGATGGTCAATTTCAGGATCGTCGACGCGCGCGTGCGCTTCGAGGTCTCGGTGCCGCGCGCCGAGGAAGCGGGCTTGAGGTTGAGCTCGCGCCTCTTGGCGGCGGCCCTACGCGTCGAGACTTCGGACTGCTGCAGAAGCGATCTCGAGAACGCCTTCGCGACCGTCCCGCGCGCGAACGGCCGGCATCGCGGCTGACGGCGTCAAGCGCGCGCTGCGCGGCGGGCCGATACACCGAGCCAGGCGATGCCGGCGAGCGCGATCACGAGCGCCGGCGCCATCGCGTACTGCACGGCGCTCCAGCCGAACGCGTCGAGCAGCGCCCCGGAGCCGAACGACCCCACGGCGACGAGCCCGAGCACGAGGAAGTCGTTCAACCCCTGCACCTTCGCCTGCTCGGCGCGCGTGTGCGTCGTGCTCAGCAAGCTCGTGGCGCCGATGAACGAGAAGTTCCAGCCGATGCCGAGCGCGACGAGCGCCGCGTAGAAGTGCATGAGGTCGACGCCGGCCAGGGCGATCGCGCCGCACACCGCGAGCAGCACGAGCCCGGCCGCGATGACGGGCAGGCGGCCGAAGCGGACGATGACGGAGCCCGTGAAGAAGCTCGGCGCGAACATGGCAACGATGTGCCAGCGCACGACGTCGGCGGCGTGGTCGGTCGTGAAACCGTGGCCGAGCATTGCCAGCGGCGTCGACGTCATCACGAGGCTCATCGACGCGAAACCCACCATCGCAGAAAGCACGGCGACGATGAACGCCGGCTGACGCGTGATCACGGCGAGCGGCCGCCCCGCCTCGGCGGCTCCGGCGGAGCGCGCCGGCGGCGGCAGGTCGAGGAACGCAAGCCCCGCGGCGCCGACGACGTTCAACGCGACGACGGCGACGTAGGCGCCCGCATACGGCGCCGCCGGAAACCATGCCGACGTCACGCGGACCATCTCGGGCCCGAGCAGGGCGCTGACGAGCCCGCCGGCCAACACCCACGAGATGGCCTTGGGCTGGAAGCCCTCCGGTGCGGCGTCGGCCGCCGCGAAGCGAAGGAAGTTCTGCGCCGCCTGGTAAATGCCGAGCAACAGCGAGCCGGCCAGGAACAGCTCGAAGCTTCGCGCAGCGAGCGCGGCGGCGCACAGGGCGCCCGCCGCCGCTCCGGCCGCGGCACCGGCGAGGAAGCCGGCTCGACGGCCGTAACGGCCCATGAACAGCGACACGGTAGGCGTCGCTGCGAGCGAGCCGAGGACCACGATCGAGATCGGCAGCGTCGCGAGCGCCGGATCCTCGGCGAGCAGGGCCCCCGCGAGGCCAGCGACGATGATGTTGATCGCGAGCTGCGCCCCGAGCACGGCATGCGCGAAGACGAGCGTGGCGACGTTGCGCTTCGTCTTGAAGTCGAGGGAGGCGACGGCGATCGAGGTATTCACGGCAACAGGCCACGTCGGCGGCGGGCCAGGGTAACATACGGGCTCGAAGCCGAAGCGGCGCGCGCGCCGGCGCCCGCCACGAAAACACCGTCGGCGAAGGGGGAACCGTGCAAACCATCCGCTATCCACGCGAGCAGATGCACCGCATCGCGTACACGAAGCTCACGGAACGGCAGATCGCGGACAAGCTCGCGGCTGCGAGCGCGCCTGCGAGCGCGTCGCCGCTGTCCGACGCGCTCGCCGGCAAGACGCTCGAGATCGTGACGGACGACGGGCTGCGTCTTCGCTACCGCTTTGCGAGCGCGAGTCGCCTTTCGGTCGCCGAGAACGACGGCCGCGCCGTCGACGTGGGCTACGGCGCGCTGGTGCTCGACCACGTAGCGCTGTTCACGCACCTCGTGCCCGGAACGCAACGCGGCTATCACGTCGTCGTCGACGAGCGCTCGGGGCTCGCCACCGTGTTCGAGGTGTGGTTCAGCGGCTTCACCGACAACCGCGAGGTGCAGCGCGAAGTCCACTTCGGCTACGTCGCCGAGCCCGGCAAGGCGGCGCCCGAGGCGCGACACTCGCTGACGAACCGAGTCGAGGGCAAGGGTTTCTACTGGAAGCAGGACAACGGCATCGAGACGCTCGAGTTCTACCCGTCCACCTTCTACTCGAACTTCGTCGAGCTCTCGCGCTTGGGTGGCGAGCTCGGCTTCTGCGCGCCGTCGGACTACGTGAAGATCGACGACGAGCGCTACGTCTACTCGCGCGTCGAATGCGAGTTCTCGGGCGTGCAGACGCTCTACGTCTTCGACTTGAACCGCGCGGAGCAGATCGGCGTGCGGCTCGGCTTCGACGCGAGCGACGCGCTCGAGTACTACGTGTTCAAAGGAAGCGGCGAATGGCTCGGCCAGCTCGCGCAGTTCGAGCGGTTCGGCGACACGGCGGCCACGCCGATGCCTGCGCCCGCGAACGGCCAGCCGCTGGCGAAAGGCGCGCGGCGCGTCTACCGCCCCATGCGGAGCGGCTGGACGATGTCGAAGGAGGAGGTCGCGGCGCTCACGGAGAAGAACGTGTTCGGCCCGCCGAGCGCGATGGCAGGCAACCGAAGCCCGATCAGCGACTACCTCGTCGGCAAGGAGCTCACGCTGAAGTTCGACAACGGCGTCGCCGTCGACTACCGCTTCGACGCCATCCAGTCTTTGCGCTGGCGCCATCGCGGCGACAGCCGCTGGAACGAGGAGCGCTACGAATCGTGGGAAAGCGCGCCGGGCGTCGTGATGTTCGGGCACTTGGTCACGGGAGCTCCGAAGCTCGACTGCTACAAGCTCGTTGCCGACTTCGCGCACGGGCTCGTCACGTGCATTCACGGCACGATCGGCAGCGAGTACATCGCGAACGAGGCGCAGGCCGAGACCTGGTTCGGCGTCATCGAGATGGAGGGCATCACGCCGCCGAAATACCGCCGCCACCACTTCACGGACGATCTCGTCGGCCGTGCGATCACGTGGAATTACTCGCCGGGGCTCACCTCGATGCATCTCTATACGACACCGCATTCGCTGTCGTGGATCATCTTCGGCGAGAGCGGCGCCGGCGGCATGGAATGGAGCGGCCCCGCGTCGTACGTGAAGATTCGCGACGAGCTCTATCTCGCGTACTGGCTCGAGGAAGCCTGCAACGGCACGCTCGGCACGATCCTCGTGAATCTGCGCACGATGCACGACTGCGGCATCGGCTATCACTGCGGCCGCGACGGGTTGCGCCTGTCGGCGATGGGCGCGCACGCGCGTCATGCGGGGCGGTTCGACGTCGCGAAGTACTACCGGCTCAAGGCATGAGAGAACGTCATGAATCGTAAAACCACACGACGGTCGTTCTTCGGCCGAGCCGGCGCGGCCCTCGCGGCGCCGTTCGCGGCCACGGCGGCGTTCGCCGGCGAGATCGAAGGCAGAAGTTTCGTCGCGGGCGGCCGCGCCGCTTTCGACGACGCGAGCGCCATCCGCCTGCTGCAGCACCGTTACGCCCGCCTCGCGAGCACCCCCGACCGAGCAGCGCTCGCCGCATTGTTCGACGACCCCGCGCACGTTGCGGTGGACCAGCGCGTGCGCAGCGTGCTCATCGACGGCGACGACAGGATCGAAGTCTCGAAGAACGGCACCGCAACGGCGCGCGTACCGTGCACCGTCACGACCCTTACTCCGATCGAAGGCAGCGACACGCTCGTCGAGATGGCGCGCTTGCAAGGCGACGGCTTCGTTTCGAGCCGCGCCCGGCGCGTGTTACGCGGCGCGTTCGTCAAGCGGGACGGAGTCTGGAAGATCGCGGCCATGGAGCTCGAAGCATGAAAACCGCAGCAGGAATTGCCGGTTTCGTTGGGGTTGCCGCAGCCGCGTGGGTTGCGAGCAACACGGTCTCGCGCGTCAGCTCGGCGCAAACGGGCGGCGCGCCGACATTGACGGCGCAAGACCAGCTCGACATCCGCGCGCTCATCGACCGCTACTCGCACGTGCTCGACAACTGCACGAACAACGGGAACGACTACGCCGACATGTTCACGCCCGACGCGACGTTCGGCGTATCGTCCGAGCTCGGCACGGCGAAGATCTGGTTCCGTGGCCGCGAGCAGCTGCGCCGCGCCGGCGGCGGCACGGAGACGGCCTGCCGTCCGCGTGAATCGCAGGGCTACGCGTATCACTTGACGATCAATCCCGTCATCACGGCGACGCCGACGGGCGCGCACGCAATGTCGACGTTGCTCACGATCACGAACGACACGAACAACCGCGGCGACATCGTCCACTGGGAAGGCTGGTACGAGGATACGTTCGAGAAAACCGCAAACGGCTGGAAGTTCAAGTCGCGCGTGCACGTCTGGCCGGAGATCGCGTGGACGGACCGCGTCGAGGACATGCCGCCGCGGCGGCTCGAGGACGAATAGCGCGAGCTAATCGCCCGACGTTTCGACGGCTCCGGCCGGCAGCTCCACGACGGGCCCGCTCAATCGATCGGCCGCGCGATAGCGCACGTCCGTGAAGCGCACGAGTGTGCTACCGCTTGGCCCTCGCTCGACGTCGACGGCCGGGTAACGGGCCCATGTGAGGAAGCGCCGCGCGGCCAGCGCCTGCGCCGCGAGCTGGAACGCGGCCCCGCTCGCCCGCGGCACGGGCGCTTGCTCGAACGAGGCGCGCGGCGCGGCGAGCCAGTCGAAGCGCCCGACGTAATACTCGTCGCGCGTCGCGACGACGACGTCGCCTACGAACGGGTTGGCCGGCCGCGGCGCCACCATCACGTCCTCGACCGCGACGCCTCGGGCGCGCGCCGTCTCGCGCACCTCGTTCCGCGCCGCGCCGCTCGCGGCGATCAGCGCCACGACGTACAGCGCCGCGAGCGCGAGGCCTGCTTGCGCAGCGCGCTCGAGGGTCGCGGGCGAGGCGGCGCGGAGCCGCCACCGCGCGGCAACGAGCCCCGCGACGCCCGCCACCCAGAGGACGGCGGCTGCCGCCGGCACGGCTTCGGCTGCGTTCGAAAGCGCCGTCGCCGCGCTCGCCACGATCAGCGCCGTCGCCAAGGCGAAGAACACGGCCCAGCGCACTTTCGCGAGCCGGCTCCGCGAGAAGGTGAGAAAAGCGGCGCCGCCGGCCAAAAGCCAGAACCACGGATCGATGACGAACAAAGCGTCGCCGTAGAACCACGTGCCGTCGAACGGCATGAGCCAGCGCAGCCCGTAGTTGTTGAGCCAATCGAGCGTCGGATGCGTGAGCACGGCCAACGCCGTCAACGCGAGCAGCGGTCCGGCGCGCGCCGGCGCCGCGCCGGGCTTGCGCTTCGAGCGCACGTAGCGATCCCACGCGAGCAGCACGCCCGTCAGCACGAACGGCCACAGCGCTAGCGCGAGCACGCCGTGCGTCCAGCCGCGGCGGAACGCGAGCGCTTCGTATTCGGCGCCGAGGCCCGAGAGGACGTCCACGTCGGGCGCATTGACGCCCATGAAGAGCGCGGTGGCGGCGAGCGGCGTGGCGCGGCGCAGGCCCGCTGCCGCGAGCGCCATCCCCGTGAACGTATGCGCGATCGGATCCAATCGGGCCCGCGAGCGCTACGGCTTGCGGGAGAACGTGAGCGCCGAGGAAATGCCGACGCAGCCCGCGACGGCGATGCCCCACGCCGCGACGGTGCGGATGCTCATCGCGGCGCCTTCGGGCACGCTGAGATCGATCTCGCGCAGCCAATCGCGGTTGTAGATGAATAGCGCGGCAGCGCCGGCCAGCAGCAACAGCGCCAACAGGCCGCGCTCGAGCCAGATTTCGACCTGCTCGTTCGCCGCACGCAGCGCGCGTGCTCGCGCCGCGGTCCGCGCGCCAAAGTCGCTCGGCAACGGAGTGATGGGCGGAGCGCGCAGCGCGCGCGCGACGAGACGATAGGCGTCGACGTTTCGGTCTCCCGTGCTCGGAGCACCGGAGCGCTCCTCGGCGACGGCGCGCTCCTGCGCTTCCCACTCGCGCTGCTCGCGCTCGCTGCCAAACTCGAATTCGCGGCTCATTCCTTGACTCCCATTCGGGCCTGCAACCGGACGCGCAACCTTGCGCGGCACCGAAACAGGTGGCTCTTGATGGTGCCTGCCGTGAGACCCGTGACCATCGCGATCTCGGCGATGGGCATCTCGTCCAAGTGATACAACGTCAGCACCGTCCGCTGCAAGGGCGGCAGCGCCTCGATCTCGGCATGCAGCACCGCGCCGAGCTCGGCGCCGGCGGTCGCGGCCTCGAGATCGAAAGTATCCGCGGCCTGCTCGACGAGACCGATCGAATCGTCGGCGCCGACGGGCTCCGCGATCGGTATTCGCTTGCGCTCCAGATGGCGCCGCGCGACCGAATAAGCAATCTGGCCGATCCACGACTTGAGAGCGCTCTCGAACCGGTACTGGTGCAAGTAGCGGTACACGCGCAGGAACGTGTCCTGGCATAGCTCGCGCGTGTCGTCGGGGTGGCGCACCATGCGGTTGATGATGTGCCAGCAGAGCCGCTCGTGGGCGCGGACGAGCGTCTCAAAGGCGCCCGGAGCCCCGGCCAGCACGGCCGCGACGAGCGCTCGATCGGCCTCGGCCGCCGCCGGTTCCCCTGACCCCATCCTGGGAATCGATACACGCAGCCGGTGAACGGTTGCAAACGTTTCTCGGGCGGCCGCTGCAACCGGCCCGCCGCCCGCCGTATCTTCTATGGCAGGTTTCGGCCATACCGGCCGGCAATCGAAGCGAGCGACCCTCATGGATTCCCCAGCTATCGTTTTCATCGCCCTGTTCGCCTGCATCACCTATACCATCAAAGCCCTGCTCGACGCGCGCACGCGCGCGAAGCTGATCGCCGCCAACGGCTCAGAGGAAATGATTCGCTCGCTCGTCAAAAACGAGGAGCAGCAGCGCCGCCACGCCTCGGTCCGCTGGGGCGTCGTGCTCGTGTGCCTCGCAGTCGGTTTCGCCCTGATCGAGTACTTCGGCTGGGACGACGTGACGCCGGGCGCGATCGCCGTGCTGCTCGGCGCGACGGGACTCGGCAATCTGATTTCGTTCGCCGTCTCGCGCAACCTGTCGGAATAGCCCACCGTGAACTACGTCATCCTGATCGGCATCGCGCTCTACTTCGTCGTCTCGGCCCTTCGCGGCGGAGCGACGGGATGGGATTTCGACGGCGGGCGCCTGAGCTTCCGCCTTGCGGACGGCGCCGAAACAGTGCGCGTGCGCATCGACGGCGACGTCGATCTCGAGCCCGACGGCAGCGGGGTCGCCGCACTGTCCTCGCGCGGCATGCTGGAGATCGCGGCCACCGGGAACGGCGTCGACCGGCGCGTCCTTTTCACGAGCGCCGACGGCACGATCGAGCGGCAGTTCTTCGTCGAGGGCGACGAGCAGCCCTGGGGCCCCGAAGCCGACCGCTTCGTCGCCGAGCTCATGCCGATCGTGCTCCGCGAGACGGCGCTCAACGTCGAGGAGCGCGTTGCATGGCTGCTCGTAAATCGCGGCCACGCCGGCGTGCTCGACGAGATCGAGCTCATCCGTTCCGACCTCGCCCAGCGCCTGCACACCGTCGAGTTCGCGAGAGCGGCGGACATCGCGCCGGCCGACTTCGACCGGCTGGTGCGCGCGATCAGGGACAACATGAGCTCGGACTTCGACGCACGCACGACGCTCGCGGCCGTCTTCGACGAAGAAATGCCGGCGGGTCCGCAGTTCGCCGCGCTCCTCGAGGCCGGCGAGACGATCTCGTCGGACTTCGACGCGCGCTCGCTGCTCGAGCACGTCGCCCCGCGCATGCCGCGCACGCCGGAGGCCGCGCGCGCCTACATTGCGCTTGCCCGCACGATCTCGTCTGATTTCGACATGCGCTCCGCGCTACACCCGGTCGTGACGGACCCGGACGCCCCGGACGAGCTCGTCGCGAGCGCCATCGAGCTCGCCGGCTCCGCTATCTCGTCGGACTTCGACGTGCGCGCGTTGCTGGCCGACGGCGCGCGGCGGGTCGGCAGCTCCGATGCGATCGCGCGCGCGTACACGAGCGCCTCGACGTCGATCAGCAGCGACTTCGACCAGCGCGAGGCGTTGAGCGCGCTCGCTCGCGACGCGGAGCTTTCGCCGGTGGGGTGGCGGCTGTTGCTCAGGGCGGCGCACGGCATCAGCTCCGACTTCGACCTGGCCGAGCTCCTGGTCGGCCTCGCGCCGAGCTTGCCCGACGACGAGTCCGTCGTCGACGCCTATCGCGAGGCGCTCGAGACGATCAGCAACGACTTCGACTACGGCCGGGCCGCCGGCGCGCTGCGCCGCGCCGACGGCGCCTAGCTCACGGCTGGATCCTCGAGAACGCCCACGCGCCGAGCACGAGGAACAGCGCCGAAAGCGCGGCCAGCACGGAGACGTCGAGCAGCGTGCCGATGTGGCTCACGCCGATGAACGCTCCGCGCAGCCCGTCGACGCCGTACGCGAGCGGATCGAGCCGCGTCGCGATCATGAGCGGCGTGGGCAAGTTGTCGAGCGGGAACAACGCGCCCGACAAAAAGAAGATCGGCATGATCAGGAAGTTCATGATCAGCTGAAAGCCCTGCATGTCCTTGAGCGTCGAGCCGATCGCCGTGCCGAGCGACGCGAATACGACGGCGATCAGCGCCATGAACATGAGCGCGAGCGGGACGGCCGACCAATTCTCGGGCCGGAACCCCACGAGCATGCACACGACGAGGACGAGCGCGCCCTGGATGATCGCGATCGTCGCGCCGCCGAGCGTGCGGCCCGCCATGATCGTGAGGCGCGGTACGGGCGCGACGAGCGTCTCCTTCAAGAATCCGAACTGCCGATCCCACAAGAGACCGATGCCCGAAAAAATCGACGTGAACAGGATACCCATCGCGATGACGCCGGGCGCCACGAACTGAAGGTAGCTGCCCTGTCCCGCCTGCTCAAAGACCGCGCCGAAGCCGAAGCCGAGCACGAGCAGGTAGAGCGCAGGCTGTGCGAGCGAGCCGATGATCTGCGGGCGCGAACGGAGAAACCGCTTCACCTCGCGCAGCCACAACGCGTAGATCACGCTCATCGCCGGCCCCCCGTCCACATCTTCATCATTTGCCGCATTTCCTCGCCGCCCGCGTTGCGCTCGGCGCGAATCGTCGTGCCCGTGAGCTTCAAGAACGCGCCCTCGAGCGAATCGGCGCCGGTTTGCTCGCGGAGCTCCTGCGTCGTGCCCTGCACGACGATGCGGCCGTGGTCGATGATCGCGACGCGCTGCGC
>Ga0073934_10001657_pt1 | contig 51615 bp, 52 predicted proteins | sample LarsenN4metaG_FD_76834 | JGI IMG/M metagenome (GOLD analysis project Ga0073934, IMG submission 76834) | Hot spring sediment bacterial and archeal communities from British Columbia, Canada, to study Microbial Dark Matter (Phase II) - Larsen... ...
CAATTCTAAAGGGAATTGTATTGATGATGATCTAGCATAGGCTTTTCTAGCTCCCTATGTCACTAGTAATATTGCGTGCATAAAGGGGTATAATAGAGCTCAGAAGATCGTCAAATGACTATATATGCGCATTTCGTGCCCGTTCTTCAAAGAATCGCAAAACTGAAGCATTTTATTTATTAAAATGCTACTGTTCCTAGTCGTTCCTAAGTATTCCTAAAATAACCTAAAAGTTATATAATGTCATGTGTAAGAGATGGGAGAAGTTATCGGGTATAGGTGAGAGTTGAGTTGGTCATATCATATAGAAATGGGGTTCAGATTGTTGGAGATGTATTGAGAATAACTAATGATTTCGGATTGCAAGGAGTAAATATCACACTCTTGCTTAGAAAGGCCAATCTATCTTACAATAGACTCTCAAAACTCTCTCAGCAGCTCATGAGTGCAGGCTTGCTGGAAGAAAAGATGGAGGAGGGCAAGCGTCTCTACCTCATAACAGAAAAGGGCAGAGAATATCTGCAGACATACGAACGGTTCGAATCACTGGCATCATCATTCGGCTTGGAACTGTAGTATGCTAAATGTCAACACAGAATGCTGGATTACAAATAGGATACTATAGAAGCTATGTTAATCGCAGCATAAAATATGAAGCAATAGCATCAATTCTATCCCTTTTACTTTTGTCGAATCCATCAGTATTTTATGCGCCGGAGGTTAATGCTCAATCAGTAACATTATTTGTCTCGGCAGCAGAGGACCCCGGGCAGAATAAGACCTTTTTTGGCCCACAGATAGTTCAGATCACAATAGACGATCCTGGTGCTAGAGACTCTGATAGCAACACTGGCGGACTCGTTGTAAAGGGCGAACAGATGCAGCGAGTACATCTGTCTGACGGACGCTGGTATTCCTTCATTGCTGAGAAAAATTCTTTCCTTCTATTCCTAGATATTATGACCGATGGTGTAAGAGATAATAATATTGCAATAAGCAATGCGGATGATGCAGATAATAGAAACACCATCGACTCTATCTCAGTTGTATTTAGTCAAGCAGATAGTTTCGTTAGGGAAATAACTGAGGTTGGAGGTAATATTTTTGTCGAGGTCACAAAAGATGATATCTTTCCCACCCTGCCAGCTGCTTTTACAGGCGCAGATGTTACTAACCCCGATCTGGATATAAACTCCTCATCTGAAGCTGCTACTGATTGGCCATACATCAGACTCTTTGGCCTTCAAGAGAATGATATTGTTGCCATAAGATTAGGAAGCATTAGTGTAAGTTTATCATACAACGAAAATCATGATGATATTCAGGTCACTCTTGATAGAACGTCATATCCACTCGATTCTGATATTATCATGGCATTCAAGGACTTCATATGGAACATTAATCCGGTCGAAGAAGATGTAATTAGATTTGTTCTGGATAAGAGCACAGAAAGACCTATTAGAATAATTTATCAACCTATCAGAGATTTCGATCCAGCCGGCAATGGTCCTAACCTAGCTAACCTATTACCTTCACTTACTTTATTGAACTTTGACTCTAGACAAGTGGTTGAGGTAGACGGTGCTGCAAATCTAAAGTATAAAGAAGCTTTCGATTCAACAGTGGTTGATATAGTAGAATTTCCGCAGGAGTCTGGCGTATTGATCAGTAGTATGGGCACTGGTGAGCTACCTATGATAACTTTCATAGAAAAGGATCCAAACACATCAATATTCGAGACTGCAGATGAAGCAAGAGGTGGCAAGTCTGGTATTTTCGCTGGTGTAAGTGATACAACTGTAGACATGGATTATTTTGATATAATTGCTTCAGCTGTACTGGGAACTACAGATGCTCTTGCTTCAATGGATAAGGAACTGTATAATTCAGCCAATCGCGCAACGTTTGCAATAACAGATGCTGATCTTAATAGAAGGAGTATGATAAGTGAGGTCCATGACGGCATAGAGTCGAAGGCTTTCATAAAGATAGGAAATCCATTTCCACTTACCAATAACGCCCTGTTCAATACTCTACCAAAAGATAATAGCGATTTCTCCGACGATAGTATACAGGCAGTCAAGTTTGATACAGCTGTTATAGTAGGCGCCGCGGAGACAGTAGATTTTGATGCAGATGGAAACACAGATTTTTTTGCTGCAGCTGCTGACGTAGATGATAGAAATCCTGAGGAAACAGATTTTCTTGCTTTAGATTTTAGTACAGAAAGCATAGGTGGTGATGAGCCCACGGGATTGGTAATCAACAGCGATATCAAACTGTCAGATATAACGGACACAATTACATTCACTATGACAAAAGAGGAATTGCTGGAAGATGCTGATCCTTTTATTCGTGCAGTCTCAGAACTACAACCTACAGTATCTGTAAACTTCGTAGCAGCAACAAATGATGAGGAAATAACAGTAACATATCCTCATTACAACCTCATATTCGTAGACCTTTCAAATCTGGATGCAGAGTTTGCAAGAGTTTACGCCGAGATAGAGGCCTCAGATGGTGTTAATGATAGTATAGCGCGGATGCTCGACTTTTCGCCTTTTGATGATGAAGATGTGGATGGTGATGCAACCTTCGAACGCGATCCGCTTAACGATAATTCTGGTTTCGGCAGTTTCAGAGTTCTCGATCTGGTCGATGTGGACTGGAATGACGATGGCATTGTAGGTGATTCTGCAGACGTGTCGTTTCTACGGAATGTCTCTCTAAAGTTCACAGTTGTAATAACCGATAGTGCTGATCAACCTCTACCAATAACATCAACAGACCATCAAGTAGTTCTTGACGTGGTAGGGATTGGTGTGATACGTGCAGAAGGGGAAACTGTTGACGATATAAGCGTGCAAGCATTTGAACATCTTATCTATAGACCAGAGATCAAGGAGGGTGGTGAGAACTCCCCTAATTTTTCTGGAAGGATGGATTTCATGACAGTGTTACATAGTGATACAGTTCAGAATATTTTGCGCGAAACAACTGTCATAGGAGACCCTCTCAAGATCTGGTTGCCTAACAGGTTCATACCTCCAAATAGGCTTGTGTTATCATACACTGATCTAGATATAACAGATGTTTTCAAGCAAGTATCGGCCACTTTTATCTATGAGACTGTTGATGGTCAGGTATCATGGGATCGTGAGCAGTATAGATTCAACCAAGTCGCATTCCTTACTGTAAAGGATCAGGATCTAAACAGGAAGCCAGATGCTGTTGAACAATACTCAATACCAGAGGACGGATTTCTTTTCTTTGAATTTGGCAATCAGAGAGCAGATACAGCATGTCAGGATCTAGCACCGATACCTAACGAATGTTTGGCCAGATTTATTGAAGCAACTTTGAGGGAGACTGCGCCGAATAGTGGAGAGTTCCGTGCACAGATAACTATGCCCGAGAAAGTATTGCTTGAAAATGGTGATATAATCAAGACGTTCAAGTCTGATATCAGTGCTGTTTATGTTGACGTACGTGATGTGTCTTCAAATGTGAATGAATTTGATGCCACCGCAATAATACGTTCTGACATTGATACCTCTCAACCAGAACCAGAGCCAATAACCAAAAACCCGGCTGTTATAGAGAAAGGTTCTACAAGAATAGAGCTGGATAAAGCAGAGTATCATACATACAGCAGAGTATACATAACGATAACAGACAAAACCAAAAATACAGATAGATTCAGAAGTGACGTGATCTTCGTCAAGATAGGGAGGCAGTCAGACAATACTGGGCTTACCTACAAACTTACGGAAACAGGTATTGATACTGGAGTATTTACAGGATATATCGGTCTTCGCGGGCTCACAGGTAGAGATGGAGGCGTTGGTCCTAAAGATGGTACATTGACAATAAATGTTAATGACAACCTGACGATCACTTTTGGGCAGGCAACCCTTAGTGTTCCAATACATTACAATGAAGGTATAGTTGTCTGGGACAAGAGCAGGTACGTGATAGGAGAAACTGCAAAACTCAAGGTAGTGGAGCCGGATATGAATAAGGATGCGGATATAACAGAGGTTCTGAAGGTCACATTACTTATTAAAAACACAAAAATATCATATGATTTACGCGAAACAGAACCTAACTCTGGAATATTCATAGCACAAATACCGTTCGTTGATGCCACAGGTATGATATTGGAGAAACAGATAGGTGTTTCCCGAGGTGATACCATTACTGCCGCATATGATGACTCTACACTTCCCGGAGAAATCAGTTCTGGTAAGATCCAATCAATAAAGACCAGTGTTCAGATAAGCGAATCTATGGAGGTTGTAGGAGTCAGTAGAGTTACACAGACAGATTACAAACTTGTGGATGAAAAGGGTAATGCTGTTAGCAACCCAAGCTACCGTAATTCGTATAGTATAGAGAGCAGGGTGCACAACAATACATCGGAGCAATTCAAGTTCGAGTTTGTAGTACAGATAAAAGATGAAAATGGGTATGTTATATTTTTTGATTCAATAACACAGAATGTTGCAGCAGATGAAACCATCAAACCTTCTATTGATTGGAAGCCAGCACAGAAGGGCAAGTATACTGTTGAAATATTTGTGTGGCAGGATCTGGACTTGCCATCGCCGCTTTCACCTGTTGCAAGAAGCAACATTCTAGTAGTTTAATCATGTGTGGAAAACATTAAATGAACTTCATTCAACAGAGATTCTATGTTCGAGAGAGTGAGGGGAATCATTAACAGTAAAGCACGTGAATTTCCTACTGGTTTTACATGGCTTAACGCACAGGAACCTCTTTCTCTACAAAAGTTAAAAGGTCATATTATAGTGCTGGATTTTTGGACATATTGCTGTATCAATTGTATGCATATGTTGCCAGAATTGGCAAAGATCGAAAGGAAGTATCATGATAGACCTGTAATTGTAATAGGCGTACACTCCGCAAAATTCTACAATGAGCAGAATGCTGAAAATATAATGGAAGCAATTAAGCGGTATGAGATAGAGCATCCTGTAATTGTTGATAAAAACATGCAGATATGGCAGAACTATGGAGTAAGCGGCTGGCCTACATTTGTTATAATTGATCCTATTGGCAATGTGGTCTATCATGCTTCTGGAGAGGGACAGAGAGAAAATATTGAAGATGTTATTGATGTCTTACTCGAGAAACATGCAAAGGCTGGTACACTTGCACAGGAACCCATCAAGGTGGAACATCATATCATTACAGATAAAACTACATTATCCTATCCCGGTAAGCTAGCATTTTCTCCTGATGGCAGTATGGTAGCTATAAGTGATTCAAACCATAATAGAATAATCATAGTTGGTCTGAGTGGAAAGATCAGATACATAATTGGAAATGGGAATAGTGGATTTAATGATGGAAGCTTTGCGGGCGCATCATTTTTCAGGCCTCAGGGCATTGTATGGCATGAGGATAGTATCTACGTTGCCGATACTGAAAACCATGCACTGCGTAGGATAGATCTTGTTGAGAAAAAAGTAACCACACTGGCTGGAACTGGAAAACAGGGATACTGGATGCAAGGCGGTGGAGATGGCAGATCAACTTCCTTAAGTTCACCATGGGATGTTGTATACAGGGATGGGAGGATCTACATCGCGATGGCTGGAACACATCAGATCTGGATGTATGATACTAAGAGCAGTAAAGTAGTTCCATTTGTCGGTAACGGATATGAAAACGTAGTAGATGCGGATAATTTGTATGATGCGCAGTTCGCTCAGCCCAGCGGGCTTTCATTGGATGGTAATTATCTATACGTCGCGGATAGTGAGGTATCTGCAGTAAGAAGAATCGACCTTGAAAGGAAGATTGTGAGGACGGTTGTAGGCGCAGGATTGTTCATCTTTGGTTATCAAGATGGTGATCTATCTGAAGCAAGATTTCAACATCCCCTTGGCGTGCACGCTGATAACAATAATGTGTATGTAGCAGATACGTACAATCATGCGATAAGGTTGATCGATGTGGAGAAAGGCGAAGTTAGCACATTGGTAGGAAGAACAGGGATGAAGACTGCATGCAGAATAGACGATCCTCAATGCGATACCCTACCATTATACGAGCCCAGTGATGTGAAAGAGCATGATAACAAACTGTACATAGCAGACACAAACAATCATCTGATCAGAATATTCGACCTTGAGAGGAAGATACTTGGCACGCTCAAGATCACAGCCTAACTCTTTTATTTACGGCAAGCATTTCCTTAATAAATGGTCAATGTAGGGACTGAGAAAATACTTTCCTATCTGGGCGAAGGAGATCTTGCACACGATGCAATCAAAGAGGTTCTCCTAAAAGATGAGCGTGTTGTTGTGTGGGGGCATTCTAATGGCTTAAGAGAAGATTCGTCTTTTCAAGAGCTAATTCAGACAGCTTTAGAAGGTCTTAATAATGCAATGGAGTGGCGCAAACGTTTTGGTTTCAGCAAGCGTTCAGATCCCATAAGGAATGTGTTTGGAGAACAAGCAAATGATTTCTATCAGGTTTTTGATGATTTGCGTAAAAAGAAGATCGCTATAATAGCAGCAGGCCAACGAATGACTCATCCATTTCTACACTTCATTGATGAAATGAACTTTGTCGCTGCCATGGCCGCTCCTGGTAATCAAACAATCTACTATGGATATGGTTTGTTGGAAACATGGCGAGCAGATCCAAGGATAAGAGAGTTTGATGGAAGTGGTGTTTCTACATTTCATGCGCTATTTAGAATCAGTATAGTCAATTTAATTACCCAATACATAGGCATGGGGCTTAATGCTTCTAGGCAAGTGCAAAAGATCTTTGATAGTGAGGGAATTCTTGATTCCAACTTGAAGGAGATGGTGCAGCAAACTGAGGAAAGCAGCTGGCCTGGCATGGAGGAAGCTCAGAGGAAGGCAGCAATCGCATTGCGCGGCTATCTAAATGCATGGTTTGACTTTATGGAAAAGTCTGGCTGGTTGGAGATACATCACACATTACAGGATAGCAGGATATCGGAGAGGGAGCAGAGCTTCCTTGATACCGCAACCACGGAGATAAGTGAGACTGCCCGTGAAATAATAGTTGATTATGCTGAAGAAGCAAAGTTTGATGCGGCGGAGAGGGAGAGGAGGGAGAGGGAAAGAAGAGAGAAGCAGATGCAATGGACAATGATGCGTATCGCATTGGGAATACTTTACCCCAGAGAAAAGGAGATCCTGCAGAAGCATTGGGAGAAGAGGAAGAGTGATATGCCATGGAAAAAATTGCAAGAGACATACTATGAAGAGATATGGGATCTGATTCGTCTGCATCTATCCGGAGCAGATATTGATGCGGAGATAGAGAAGAAGGACACAAAAACACTTGGCAAGATGCATTTCGTTTTTGAACTAAAGCGTACAGAAAAGCCCAAGGAGAAGGTTCGTACATTAGAGCAACTTTCCATTAAAGAATTGGTAACAAGGAAAGAATACCTTTTATCAAGGTTACAGTGGGAGGGAAAGGGTCTTCCTTCAGACGCTTCTTGGCGCGATGTGGTGGCTAGATTCAGAAAATTGATGATTCGTTACCATCCTGATAGAGTGGAGATAACTGGTATAGACTCTGCTGAGGCACAACGAGTGTCTTCATATGTAATACAGGACTTTCGTGAGTTGGAGATAATTCATGAACTGCATCCTGAGTTATTTTAGAGAGATATTCCCGATATCTAATAGTCTATACTATGATATCATCTCTCCAGCGAGGTTTCGGTTTCGGTTTCGCTGAGCTCAAAAAACCGAAACTTTTGAACCTAATTTCGAAACCGAAACCTTTTCCGTATGCATAACATCACCGCATAGGCTACACTATCCATTTTGCATTTATTGATATTTTTCATCCAACCTATACTCAGTTATCCCTCCACTAACATATGCTAATGAAGTTCATTTTTTATCAGCATCTTGTTCCTCTTTTGATACTGTAATCATTAATGCATGATCTTCTACTTAAGCAATGCTCAAAAAATTGTGAAAACCATGCGTGGAGCTTTATATGCTTCCACATTTTTGATTTAAATACTCATTCCTGAAAAAATCGAGATATCCAATAAATTCTTTCAAGAATGGGGTTTTATTAATGGAGGCCAGAGGACGATGGAATCTAAATATTAGGAAATTGCATTATATAGCGTTCATAATATCTTTACGATCTCATGGTAACAGTATGTGTTTCACATAAAGAAGATGTTGATGGCGTAGTATCAGCTACACTCATAAAAACGCTTTTCAACGCATACCCTTTCCTTGCAGATTACACTGATTTTATACCAACACTGAAGCATGTAGCAAAGATGCATGATGTAGATCAACTTTTTATCTGCGATCTTGGCTTAAGCAAGGCGAACGAGAAGGAGTTCATCGCAATTTTAAGTGAATTAAGAAAGAGCGATACAGAGATAACATACATAGATCATCACGACCTTGCAGATGAACTAAAGGATGTTTTGCGAAGTAATGGTATTAATCTAATTCACACCGTAGATGAGTGCACATCTGTTCAAATTTATGATAAGTTCAAGGATAAATTGCCCAAAAAGTTCGCCCTTCTTGCTGCATGTGCAGCAGTAGGCGATGATATGCGGAGGAGACCTATAGCAGTAAGATTATTCAACATGTATGATAAACAATTCGCTTTCTTTGAGGCATCGACCCTCTCATATGCGATTTATGATAATCAGCATAACATGGACTTTTTACTCATGTTAGTTGATACACTGGACAAGGCATTTCCCCATGAAATAGCAGGCGTGCTTGATTCTGCTAGGAACTACGCACAAAAGGTATCTTCCAATATTGTAATTATCGAGAAGGATGCAAAAAGGATGAAGAATATCGTTCATGTACAAACTCATGATCTATCAACAAGCATAGTTGCAAATATGCTCCTCGCTTCGTATCCAGATGCACAGGCATCATTAGCGTACAAGGAAAAAGATGGCAATTACGTTATATCATTACGTGGTTCTGACTCCTCAAAGCATCATTTGGGAAGGATCGTAAATAAATTATCATTAGAACTTGGTGGCTCTGGCGGTGGTCATGAAAAGGCATGTGGGGCTCTAATTCCAAAGCATAACCTTCATGAATTTATGGCTAAACTTGATTCTATGTTAATGTAATTTAAGATGTTAGTTTCATTAGAAAATCTCTCAACCTATCCGCATGAACCCTCTTCACATGGATATCCTTTTGGTAGGATACATCTTGGTCGATCATCTTTATGTTGGTCCCACCGCCTACCTTGATTTTAACTATTGCGGGATCTGATGAATCATCTATTTCAAGAAGCATCTGTAAAGGTTTGGCGAGAAAGCCGCCTTTCGTTGTTGCTGCAATCCTTCTACCCTCCGATTCCACATCATACTTGATGAATTCATAACTAATATTCTTGATATCAGTCTCTGCAGTTACTTCAAGTGCCTTCTTACCCTTCTTTATGCTAAACACATAGTTCTGTTCTGTAAATAACTTGACCATATCTTCGCTAAACTGCGGTGACATGAATTCAATCTGTTTTGTACTGCGCCACACCATTCCATGTGATGCTACTTTCACCCTTTCATTCCATCCATAGCCCCATGGTATCGTATCACTCATTACCTGTGCTGCTAATTCATCGCTTGTCATTGGTTTCTTTGGAACCCTCGCATAGGGATTTTCTGCATTTTTAAAATCTGCAAATCCACTATAATTTATGAAAAACGCTTCTTTTGGGTTCCAGATTTTCAGAAGATCGTATGCCTGAAGCACACTAAGATGATTGGTTTCTGGATGGGGATTATATGTGAAAGTATCTATGAAGAAGAGATCGGCACCTTTCAGCAGAGGATCGTTGGGATTTTGAAATGTTAACACATCCCAGCCGAAAATGATCTTCCTTCCCTCCGATTCTATAACATATGCAACAGAGCCTAAAGCATCATTGGAATGCTGTACACTTACAGGAGTGATCCTCACACTATCTATTTCAAAAGTTTTCCCTGCTTCAACTGATGTATGTTGAATAGACTGTAGGTCAGGGAATTTTTTGATTACATCGTTCCAACAGTTCTGCGTGCAGTAAACATGTACGTTGTCAAACTCTTTCACTATTAATGAAAGATCGTCGATGCGATCGGGATGAGAATGAGTAAGAAGTATAGCATCGATTACACATCTTCCGGCGAGCAAGTCATTGCATGCCTGTTTCACGCTGTTGCATACACCGTTACCAGTATCAACAAGTATATGCTTTGTAGGCTTTCCATTCTCATGAATAATTAATGAACAAGACGTATTTACCTTCATCGCAGGATTAGATTCCACTTCACCAGCCCGTTCATTGTCACTACCAAAATCAGAGAATGCTGGTAATGTACCATTTACCCTAACCGCGATTTCGCTGCCCATCAGTATTAATTGGAAGTCATACCTTATTGGTTTTGCGCTATTGTGAATAGAATGGCAAGTTTCGATAAGTATTCAAGCAATATTAGGCACTTCCTTGGCTAACTGTAATTGTCTCTTCTAGACATCTTTGTATCACCTCAAGGAGCTTTGTCTTACCAACTGGCTTTCTTATGCACTCTAGCATCCCTTGTTTCTTTAATTCCTGTATCTGCGCATCTGTAAAGGCAGAGGCTGTGAATAATATTATTCTATTATAACTTAGGCAAGGGTCTCCTTTTATTCTCTTCATCATATCAATTCCACTCACTTCTGGCATGGCCACGTCCAGCAATATCAAATCAAATTTATTGCTATCAAGTATGTTGAAACATTCTTTGGAACTATTTGCTGTAGTGCACTTATAACCAGATGATTCCAATATTAGTTTAACCATATCGGTTATAGTTTTGTTGTCATCAACAACTAGTATGTTCTTCATCAATTCATCCCTCCTATAGGGATTGAAAAATAGAATTTCGTTCCTCTCCCTTCATCACTATCCATCCATATCTTTCCATTATGAGCTTCAACTAGGCCTTTGCATATAGCTAAACCTAAACCAGTACCACCAGTGTTTCTGCGTAAGGATGCATCGACTTGGTAGAATTTCTTAAAGAGATTCTGTTGTTTTTCCTTCGGTATACCAATTCCGTTATCTTCCACCACAAACACTACAGAACCGTTCTCCCTTCTTGCAGACACCTTAATTCTACCATTTTGATCAGAAACAAACTTCACAGCATTGCTCACCAAATTATTGATAACTTGTAGAATTCTCTCCGGATCACATCTGACTATTATCTCTGGTTCTGTTCCATCCACTAATTCAATATTCTTGGTTTCCACAACGGGTTTAAACCTCTTAATTGAGCGATCTATTAGTTCCTTGGCGGTCACATCACGTATGGAGAGGTTCATCTTTCCTAACTCAAGTTTATGTACATCTAACACATCTTGAATAAGTTGTAATAGTGAAAGTGAACTCTCATATACGATCTGGATCTTTTCCTTCTGTTCCTGCGTCAGTTCTCCCAGCGTGCCATCAAGTAACAATTCGCAATATCCTTGTATAGGAACAAGTGGAGTTTTCAACTCATGCGTTATCATAGATGTAAATTCCTCTTTTGCAACATCCACTTCGCGCAATTTCTCAGCCTGTTCCTTCAATTTCACAGCTAATAGTTGTAATCGCTGATTCGATTCACTTTCTTTCTTAACAAGCGCATTAATATGCGCATTAACCTTCTCTGAAATTTTATTCTTCAGCTCCAGTTCTTTAGTTCTAGCATGAATAATATCTAACATAGAATTGAAACTTCTTGCTAGAATTCCGATATCATCATTCGTCATGACCTTTGCTCTGACTTCGTGCTGGCCTTTTGTAAGGGAGTTGATAGTAGATGTTAGCATCTTAAGCGGGCGGAGGAATCTTCTAGTGTACACAAATGCTAAACCAAATACAATTGCATTCAGAATAATAAATAACATGGTCATCTCATTTGCTAACTGCCATTTGTAATCTGCCAGATTCGTATAACCTTGTGCTATTTGCTTGTTTATAGTCAGCAATTCATGCGTATTTTCATCCATATATCTCAACGCATCTTGAAATTCCTGTCCGTGAATCTCAGAGTTCACGATCAACTTCACTCTTTGCTTATACTCGTTCCAGAGCTGATTGTTTGAAGTGATATAGGTACGAATATCTTCCGTAGGAGGAGTGAGATACCTCCCGCCAAACGTTCCACCGTTGGTAAGAGCCTGCAACGCAGAATCGTATTCTTGAATATTTTCTTCCAAATTTTTCCTGCTTTCATCGATTGTCCTATAGTCATTGGCGCCTTCTGCTATAGAAATAGCATAGTATTCCATCTGCTGAATAAGCAGTTTTTGCTCTCCTAGAACATTCAAGGTATATTCATCAGAATGTTTGAGGTTTTCAAAATAAAGAAAATGCATCAGGTTTATCCCCGCGGTAATTAGCATGACAGAAAAGAGTATAAGAAACTTCGCAGATAAACTTCTTCTAATAGTATTTAGCATTAGATCACCCAAAATTCGCGTTCAGATTATGTGATTTGGAAAATAGAGGTAATTGGTTAGAATTATGCGTAGAGATCTCCATTGATATATCAGTTTCTTCAACTTCTGCATTTAGTTCAAATTTGTAATATGGCTTACCATTATCGTCGATTCTTGAAAAATTACAATAAACATTCCTTCCAAACAAAGCAGAAAAGAAACCTTTGTAGAAACCTATAAGAAAGTGGGGTTCTTCCGCAAATCTTCTATATCTATCATTATCACCATAATATTCGAATACGGAGTCGTGGAGTTCAAACACTACATGCATATTTTTAATCTCAAGTTCTTTCAGTTGGTATCTACCAAACCCCCATCTACTTATACCGTTAAAACCATTCTTTATTGCTTCAGCGATCTGTTCAGGTTCCTTAGGAAAACTCCTTACGGATACTCGTCCCGCGCCTTCCCCAGCTTTCTGTGTTATAAGTGCATAATCCATGCCAAAGATTCGAAAAAGTTCTTCCTCGGTTCCATAGAAAGCTTCCATAGGCATCAGGAAGCAATCATCAGAGCTAGTATTGCTGAATACTGCAGCAATTCTACCTTTTTCTTCTTCGAATGACAGATAATTTTTTCCATAAAGATGATATAATTTCTCGCTCATTAACCTTAATTCGATATTCACAATTATAAATGGCAACGTAACAATTTTTCTTTTATATCTCGGCGATGCTCATTTCATTGAAACTGAATTAAGAAAGATAGAATCTTATCCAATTTCACTAAGATTTTGTGAATGAATCACAAACTCCTTGTCACAGGTGGAGAATAACACTGAAAAAATAGTTATCAGAAATTACTTCAGCAATCATCTGATTTCGTATAAAATTTACAATAATAAATAGAAGATCTGGTGCGTAGATGTAGTGCAAATGGTATTCTAATTTATACATATTACCGCACATCAAATTTTATAACTATGGTAAAAGCATAATACTAGTTGGCGGGTATTGTAGGGTCACATAATAGTGCAAAAGTTCTCGTAGTAGAAGATGACAAGAAGATTGCAGAGTTAATTAGATTCACATTAACTAAAAATGGCTATCAATGTGATACAGTATACAATGGAAGAAGTGCACTTGACATTTTGAAAACGCAAAATTTTGATCTAGTGCTTCTTGACACAAGCCTCCCGGACATAAGTGGTGTGGATGTATTGAAAACAATAAAGCAAAATGATATTTTAAAACATATTAAGATAGTATTGATGACTGCATCTGTAGAACTTGATCTCAAGACAGTCACACAGTACGGCGCACTTGATTACTGGCGCAAACCATTTTCCATGCAAGATCTGCTAACCCGTATAAGGAAGTACACCGAAGGTTGATGAAACTCGCCTTTCGATATCTTTAGTTAATACCAGATTGTAAATCCCAAAATTATATTCAATATATTACAGCGTACTATCGAAATTTGTTATGGATCTTGGTTAACTGCACTCTGTAGGATTATGTTCTTCAGTATATGTATACCATCTCCACGCTTCGCTGAAATAGTGACTGATGGTTTTGTTGCAGTCAATTGTTGATTTTGTATCCAGAAAGAATGTAGATTTGATTGTTATGGGGACAAGGTTTCGTTCATGCGGCACCAAAGTAAGTAATGTATGCCGGGGACGGGATTCGATCCCGCGACCTCCAGATTATGAGTTTGGCCCCTTGTATGGAGGACTGGCGCTCTAACCAGGCTGAGCTACCCCGGCCCTGCCACCCGGCACGCATATCGCTATTTCCTTAGCATTAATTTACCTTGCTAACTTCGTGTATAATCATTAAATTACCAAAATAGGCATGGTATAATGTAAGAGAGTATCTAAATTAACGAATTTTCCTTATTTTACCTTCTAATTTCATACACCATTTTGATCAGGTCTGGTAAATTCTTCTCTGATCCTGATAAGGTTCTGTCCTCCAGCTTTCTTGACCTCAACAATCTCCTCTCTCTCCAAACGCTTCACTAACCTCCAAACAGTTGTCTTTGGAAGGTTAAACCTCTCTCTAATCTCACTTTCAAATACCTCTCCGCCTTTTTCAGCAATGTAGTTTATTGCTTCTTTATCATCATCACGCAAGTATGGTTTTTCGGTAAAGATCTTGTTAATGTCTATGATCCTCTTCTCCTTTACTACAGGTTCACTTACTAGCATACTTTCCATAGAGGTTTTCTTCCTTGAACGCATATAGGCAGCGGCTCCAGCAGCGCCGGCAGCTGATGCTGCAACTATAGCAATAATAGACATCTGATCGAAACCACTTTGCACATTCCTTGTATCCAAAGCAGCTGTTTTTGCCAATTCTGCGAGGTTTAACGCTTCATCATAGTTACCATTAGCATACTCTTCTTCTGCCTGTGTATGCAGTTGCTCTGCATCAGTAACATCAAAACCCTTATCTCTGCTTTCTCCTATAGTTTTTCCAGCCTCACTCAGAACTTTGCTAGCATTTCCAGCACTATCATTAATGCTATCTGCAATAGACTTTGCTTCGTTGGCAAGCCTCTCCGCATCAGCATACTTGCCCTCGCCAAATGCCTTCTTGGCCTCATCCAATTTGCTTTTTGCGTCATTTACAACTATTCCCTTACTTTCATAATCTGTTATTGCTCTTTCTGCAGTACTTATGGCAAGATTAGCATGCTCTTTGGTGCCAAGAGAACCTATGACATAGCTTATCTCTGTAGAACCTGCAGGCATTATCAAAACATATTGATTGTCTGAGGTCTTGATCGAATTAGGTATCTGGTTCAGACCAATTATTACACTATCGCTTGGCAATCTTACAGAAGCATCTATCGATGCGTTCATTACAAAGGTCCAGAGCCTACCACTTTTACTCACTAGGTCAGAAGTGGTGTATGTGATGAACACACCGGAGGCACCGAAAGTATCTATGACTAAAGAACCATCTTCCACTCTATTATCCAGTAAAGAGTTGCCTTCATCTACAACAGTAAGTTGTTCGAATGTGCTACCAAACATAGGTACTGTTATTGTTGGTACAGTAACATCCGTGCTTAGCCTGTATTCGATCAATGCCTTCCCATCAGTAAACAGAGTTACAAGTAATGATTCAGGAGTATAATCTTGAGCATGCACTAGATTAAAGATGGGTGAAGTTAGAAAGATCAATGCGACAACAAGCGTCTTTTTCATAATTTATCACATAGCATGGTATAGCATGCACTGTTAAATGGTAGGATGTAACAGAGCCGTGCTGGCATAGACGTCATTCGGAGTATGAACTGATATAAGTTTTATGAGTTCTAAAATAGATAACCTCAAGATTTTGAATTACTAATGTGCTTTTACCACTACCTTCTGCCAGCTAGGCGCTTCCTTTTCAACCCACATGAATTTTCTTTGCAAAGCACTTGTGTAGATCTTCTTCCAATCAAGACTAACATGATCTGCCCACGACTTGATCACCCTAGGATCTATGTAGTTTCGCAGTGAAGTACCAAGGTTATAGTCCTTTGTGGTTTCTGCCAATTTGAATTGGAGTTCCGCCTTTTCAATCCTCTCCTTCAATTTTCCACCCTGCTTCTCCGTCTTTGGTTTCATTTCCTGTAACTTCGCAACTCTTTCTCTCTTCTTCTCCAGCATCTGTTCAAAGTTCTTTGGAGGAGCCTTCTTGTGATTGCAAGCTATTGCTGCCTGCAAGTTAGCCATCTTTACATGATAGATCTTAATAAATTCTGAACTCTTCGCAATCTTACCATCAACACCTGACAGATAATTTCTAACTATCTCTGTCGCAAGATATGTTCTGAAAACTTTAGCAGTTAACCCTTTCACTATACTTCCCAAGAAATTATTTATATGCCTTGATGTTATACCGGAAAATATCAATTCATCAGGCTTCTTTCCCTTCACAAATTCTTTCATATTTTCATATACTATACGATCCCTTCCATTAAGCTCAACGCTCTTCTGCCATCTCACACTATCTTTACCGAGAAAGTCAAAGTCTACGGATTGTCCGTTCAATTTTATATGCTCTACTCTCAGCGTAGTTGCACCAACAGTATCTGCCTCATCAGGATCTTTTTCGTCACCAACCCTCATTGCGAGTTTGTATATCAGGTAGCATACAGTCGCAACCTTGCGTTCCCTTACATCTTTTGCTTCCATCACATTGTATATCTTACCAATAACCTTGTCTATCTGCTGACCGAGTTTGCTCGCTTTGTCGTATTTTGCTTTGTCACGCTCCTGCCTTATTGTGGCAGCATCAGAAAGCCAGACATACTTCTCCTTATCTGTTAACTTATCAACCCATCTGGCAAGCCACATAGAATCATGATCATGGATGATCTGACCCCAATCTCCCGGAGGAACTTTAACATCCTCGCCAAGATTAAGCGTTATATTCTTAGGATAAACTCTGGGCTTCCATTTTCCACGCAATGGATGCTTTCCTCTTCCCATGAATATGCCAGGAGGTTCAACAAGCCAGTTGGCAATATCAAAGGTTTGGCCATCAACTTTAGCAACACCATACTTTGCCTTGAGTTCCTCCCTTATCTTCTTCCTCTCCGTTGCACGTTTTTTCTTCGTTTCCTTGTCAAGAACAACACTTTTCTCTTTATCTACCCATGCATAGATCTCGCCAAAATCTATATCATTAATAGTAGATTCCTTGAATTCTGAGGGAAAGAGTTTAAGAAAATCTTTAACAAAGTTCTCTTGAAAAACTGGATCCTGCACATATGGGGTATCTTTCTTTTTTGCCCATGATACAGCCATCTCTTCCTGTTCTGCATTAAGAGCAATAGCCTTCCCTTTGATCTTTATCTTAAATCCTCTAGGCTCATACTCTGGTGGAAATGCAACCCCATTATGCTCTAACGTTTTCCATTTCATATAAAACACCACTCTTCAAAACCAAATTATTCAAAAATTCTTCGCAATTTTTAAACCATTGCATGTAATTCTGAGTATAACCTCTTGCCCTGCCATATATCAACATTAAGGTGCAATTCATACACAGCGAATTGTTAATAAACATCACGTAATTAGTTCTTGTGATTTGGATAAGGTAGCAGTTATTACCGGAAGTTCAAGTGGTATAGGGTTTGCCACCTCTTTGATCTTAGCAAGGAATGGATTCTATACATATGCCACCATGCGCAATCCAAGTAAATCAAAGGCAATAATGGAAATAGCAGAGAAGGAAAAATTACCACTAGATGTAATAAGTTTGGATGTTAATGACGATAAATCTGTTAAAGATGCAATCGGCAAAATAGTAGAAGAAAAGAGGAGGATCGACGTTCTAGTAAACAATGCAGGTTATGGATTGATAGGATGTGTTGAAGACCTATCTATAGAGGAAACAAAAGCAATTTTCGAGACTAATTTTTTTGGAATAATATGTGTTACGCAGACAGTGCTACCAATTATGAGGAAGCAGAGAAGTGGTACAATAGTGAATGTAAGTTCCATCGCAGGAAGAATAGGCTTTCCCGTTACTGCTGCATACATAAGCACAAAGTTTGCGCTTGAAGGTCTATCAGAATCTTTGCGATATGAACTGGAGGATTTCGGTATCAAGGTAATAATGGTCGAGCCTGGTGCAATACGAACCGATTTTCCTGCGAATCTGCAAGTTGCAAAGAAGGCAAAGGATCCAAATTCACCTTATGCTCAATTAACACAGAAGGTATCTGCTGGTTTGAAATTATTGCTTGAGCACGGAACACTTCCTGAGGAAGTTGCTAAGGTTATATTGAAAGCTGTAACATCAGAGAATCCAGAATCCAGATATCTTGTTGGCAATGATGCGGCAATGATAATGGAAGCAAGAAAGAATATGACAGATGCAGAGTTTGAGAAGTTCATGAAGAAAGAGATTCTACAGTAAATGTCTCTTCATCTATGTCACACAATTGTGAAGCTAAGTTATACCTACCAGACCAGCCAGTTCCTTTCTAGCAGCAGCACCAAGAACTTCAGCAGAACTCTCAGGGCTTACATTATTTACAAAAATACCAAAGCCACGTTCAAGGCCAGACCAGGTTGAGAGTTGTGGATAAACCTCCATATGCCAATGCAACTGCCTGCTATTCTTCTTTTCTGGCGATAGATGGAATACTAGATTGAAGGGTGTATCCTTGAGCGCTTTTGACAAACCGCCTAACGTTGCTCGCAATATCAAGGCAAGATCATTAATCTCCTTCTGCGTTATCTTTGAAAACAGAGTTATGTGTCGTTTTGGGCATATCCAGAATTCATGAGGATATGTTGGTGCCCATGGGCAAAGGGCAAGAAAGCTATCGGTTGCAAGAATCTGCCTCGGTCCACTTGATTCAACATTAATGACGTCGCATATTGGGCATAGGCCTTTTTCGTTTACGTATCGATGCGTGGCTTCCGCCTCCTGCTCTATCAATGGCGGTATGGTGGAAAATGTAACAATATCTAAATGCGGATGATCCAGATAAGAACCAGCACCTTTACCATAATTCATGTATATAGAAACGTAGGTTACGCTCTTTTGCGTATACAACCATCTCACCCTATCTTGAATAACAACCAGAACATTTGCCCACTGTTCAACAGAAAGGTTTGTAAGTTTCTGGTTATGCTCTGGTGCCGCTACCACTACGTAATGAAAACCATATGCAGGTTCGCTATAGAGAGGTTTATCGCTGTAAACCTTCTCCTGCGAGGTTGACACCGCTGGATCGGTGCTAGGAAACACTCTAACACACCAATCCTCGATACAGTTCTCTTCACTATCAGATAGCCTTTGTAACATCCCGTCCTTCTGCACCAGTGCAAGAACCGCAGGTGCAGTCATCTCCTCATTTCCAGGACAATAAGGACACTTGCCATTTGAAAGATCCTTTTCTGTAGTTTTCTTTGGAACTATAACAAATCTATCAAGAACATAATCTTTCCTAAGTTCTGCCATCCCTATCTATCATCCATTTCTTTGAATTTAAGAGTATCCTTTTCCCTTTTTCCTACCGAAACAATGTAATTGCGTTCTATAAGATAATTGAGTCTATGTGCTATAGTTATCATTGAAGAAATTACTGCTTACAAATACATAATTTTCTCTGTATAAAGGAATTTACATTGCGAAATATTGTTATAAAGCTGATAATAGGAGGCAGTTTATGGCCAAACTCATTTACGTACTTTTGGATGGGGTTGGCGATCTACCACACCCATCATTGAATGACCTTACACCCTTGGAGGCTGCTTATACGCCTAACATGGATTTTCTTGCAAGAAATGGTGTGATGGGCAATGTGTATAGTGTGGGAAAGGGAATTGCGCCAGAATCCGATATAGCTGTGTTTAGCATGCTTGGCTACAGATTCAAACATGAAGACTATGCTGGCCGTGGTGTTATAGAAGCTATAGGTTCCAGTGTAGATTTTAGAGATGGTGACCTTGTGTTGCGTGGAAATTTCGCAACTATTGATAACAAATTGAACATAATAGACAGGAGAGCAGGGAGGGATATTCAAAAACAGGAGGCTGAAACCCTCTCCAAGGCCATTAGCGATGGTGTGAAACTGTCTGGAGGCTCCTTTGTACTTATGCCTACAATAGGGCATAGGGTTGTTTTGAGCATAAGATCTGATAAAACAAAATTATCTTCAGAGATATCTAACACCGATCCAGCATACGAGAGGATCAAGGGGATGGGAGTTGCGAAACCGGTGGGAAAGAAACTAAAGTTGGCAGAATGCAGGCCCTTAAACAATAACGCAAAGCTCTCCGCCAAACTTGTGAATGAATTTACGAAAAAATCGCTTAAGATACTGAGGGAGCATCAGATCAATAAAAACAGAAGAAATGCTAGGAAGATGGAGATAAACTGCATACTTTTAAGAGATGCTGGAAGCAGAATGCCAGTTCTCCAACCTATAAACAAAAAGTATGGTATCAACTTCGCTTGCGTAGTAGATATGCCTGTTGAGAGGGGTATAGCAAAGATAGCAGGGATGCAGGCATTTGATGCTGGCGATATCAATGATTACAAGAAAAAAGCAGAGATCGCTGTAAAATGTCTTGAGCAGTATGATGCGGTTTATGTGCATATAAAGGGGCCCGATGAATTTGGTCACGATGGAGATGCTAGAGGCAAGAAGAAGAGCATAGAGGATATCGATAGAAGGTTCTTTGGTCCATTGCTTGATGCTATAGATATTGAAAAAACATGTGTAGCGATATCTGGCGATCATTCAACGCCATGTATAAAGAAGGGTCATAGCGATGATCCTGTACCATTGCTTGTTTCAGGGAAAATTGTAAAGCATGATAACTCCGCACGATTTTCAGAAGGTTATGCAGCTAAAGGCGCGCTTGGGTTGTTACAGGGTTACGAGGTTCTTGGTAAAGCCCTACAAATAATCAGATCTTGAAGTATCGCATATTTTTTGTATCAATAATATCATAAACCATTTTTTTGAATCTGTCCATGTTTATTCCATAGTAAATTCCAGATGCGTTTTGCAGTTTTTCAGTTGCCCTACCAAGAATACTCATACTTATGTCATCCTCATCTTTCTGACTGTGCACAAACGCTGCACATGTAAGTATAATCCCCTGCAACAGTTTTTTCTCATTACCATCCTCCTTTTTCCAAACACCCTCAAGCACCTCATGACACTCCCAGTAACGTTCTTCATTGAACAGAAATTTAGCTTGTTCTATAGCCTTCTCCTTTTCCATTGATTCATCAACTATTTCTACAACATTAGCAGGTGATGATATTTTTGATAGCTGCATCAATAAATTTTCAAGTTTTTCGTGTTCAACAGTAACATCAAATTCAACATATTTGCTGGAGATGCGCGAATCTCTCATTATTACATCACTATCTGCAAGTTCTCTGGCTCTAAGCAGCAAATCATTAGCATTCTTTGGATTGAAACCATTGTTATGCAAGTGTACTATATAGCGAGCCATTATGATCAGAAACGCCTCTCGATTATAAATAACGTAACGGGTCACGGTAGATTTATAAGAGTTCCATATCGCATTGGGTTCTACTTGAGCACAATAGTAACTTTAGGGGACAAAACGAACGGACTTTTGAAGCGACGCGAGGTAGTATGTGTATTCAAAGGGGTTGCTGGTAAGTTAACCAGAAAGGAGGCTGCGGAAATGCTAGCGAAAGAGCTCAAGTTGGATAAGAAATTCGTTATTCCCATCAGTCTCCAGCCTGAGACTGGCATGAGCGATTTAAGATGCATGTTTTACGTTTATGATGATGAAGACCTGGCGAAGCGGCACCTTCCAAAATACATCCCGCTGAGAATGCTTAGCAAAGAAGAGAGAAAGAAGGCCAAGGAAGCGGCAAAAGCGAAGGGAAAGAAGCCTGCTGAAGGCACTGCCGAAGCTGCTCCCGCAGAAACAAAGGAAGCACCTAAAGGAGCCAAGGAAGAGAAGGTAGAAGCAAAGGCTGAAAAGCCCAAGAAAGAGGCAAAGAAGGAAGAGAACCCTGAGGGAGAGGCCAAGTAATGGGAAAAAAGGGTCAGAACACCACTGTGTGGAAGTATTACAAGGTTGATGGTCAGCAGTTAAAGAGACTGAAGAAGGAATGTTCTAGATGCGGCAAGGGAGTCTTCATGGGGGAGCATGGTGATAGAATCACTTGCGGCAAATGCGGCTATACCGAATTCAAGAGTAAGCGTTAACACACGATCTAATTTCATCTCTTATCGCAGTTATTATTCCTAATACCAATGCAGGATAAAATGGCGATACATATTTTCTATCTAATGCTTTCTTCACAACAGAAATGTTTCCATGTTGCATATATCCATCAAGGAAGGCTCTAACTATCTTCCTAACGGCTTCTTCATTTGAAGTGAACTTCATCGAATAGTAGAGGAAGCAAGCAATATCCCACGCCTTATCACTGTCAAATATAAACTGCTCCAGATCTGTAAAATAGAGTTTATTATCATAAAGGAGTATATTGCTTGGTTTAGTATCCATCACTGTATGCCCTTTTGCATGCAATACCTGCAATACCTGACCCCATTGTGTTACCACACTTGTATCATTAGACTTGCCAAGCAAGATTTCCTCAATTATTTCACTTAGTTTCTTCCCGTCAATGTATCTTGTTATCAACAATTTCTTATCAGGCACGCAAGCTACTATATCAGGCGCATTCAACCCTATGCTCCTAAGATACCTCATAGCTCTGTATTCCCTACGCATTCTAGAAACAGGATCAAAATCGAATTTCTTTACACCAACTGCCCAAACGTTTACTGCAGCCCATTTCACAGCTCTTATACTAGCAAAATCTTTCACGACAAATCTTTCCATTTTACCATTCTCGGTTAGCGTATGGAGAGTTGTTGCTGCATGGAGATCTCCAAGTTTTCTTCTAGTAACAGAATAATCATCGAAGTTCAATCTAATTGCCAGTTCTTTCAACCATTCCTCTCCCTCTAGCCGTATCCCTTCTTGAAGTTGCAATAAAGATCTAGGATTCTCCATCTCAAAAGGAATCTTGCCTCTAGCCTTCCGCCGTTTCAGTTTTGACTTGGCTTCTCGTTTGACAAAAATAAGCGTCCTCCTTCCAGCATATGTGTGAACTAGCCATGAAAAAATACCACGCATCATGTTGGACATGGTGAGTGATGCTTTCTCTCCGGGCTTAACAGCCAATTTCTTGGTAATTTTAACAAAACCGTTTTCAAAAGTGATGTATCCTTCCTTCTCCAATTCCTTCAATACAAGCATGAAACTCTTCCTGCCCTTCTCCAAATTATCTTTACCATGCGAATCAGAGTACGTCCTGACGTAACTATACAATGCATGCGGATAAACTATAGCCCTCTTGTGCAACTTTGAATATAGAAAATAATCTACAGGGATCAGAAGTTCACTGTGAAGAGGATCCGTTACTGCAAGTTCCTTTAACTCTTCCAAAACAACTCTCTTCTTGTATCTTCTTTCTACATCCTCAAGATATTCTACATTTATCAACGGTTCGTATGGATGCAAGAGTCTTCCTACAACAAATTCTCCAAGAGCAGCCTTCTCGGCATCATTTATGAGCGATTTGCTATCAACGATTAATACTGAAACGTCAAGATCATTTTTTTGGTAAAGGTATTTTATGATATGTCCATAATTCCGCAAAACTAGAAGAAGATCATAATCACTGTCTGTTCTTGCATAACCGGCTATCTTGGATCCATAGGCACAACAGGCTTCTATAACATGGTTTTTAGCTAGTTTCTGAGCAACTCTGAGGAGTTCATTTCTTTCATTCTGTTCTAGAACCTGTATATCATTTAGCGTTACCATGTTTACTCTTCCTAGAGTATTTCACTGTGCTCAACTCATATATCTTCTTCTTGAGACTCTGATCTATTTCCGTGTTAGCCATCGCACTTACAGGAATTCTCACAGTATTTTCATCCATGCTTATCCTTGTCGCTGGCAGTCCCTTCTTTAACCACATCTTTACGCACTTGCTCTCAAGTTTTGGATCATGAAATCCTTCGGGAAACTTTTTGGTAATCAATCGCACCAAAGATTTATCCTTGAACACGCCTTTGGGTTCAAACAATCTTGTCATGTCAGAGTACATTCCTTCAAAGAGCGTCCCAGATAGTTCATCAGAGATCACATCCATCTTTACAATTCTGCCCAAGAGTTCTAGGTAGTGGAGGAATTCATGTGCAAGCACTGCATGTATAGTGCCCTTTATACCATATGCTAGGAGAGGAGCAGTAAGCTGGATAACAACCTCTACCCTATTGTCTAAACTTACTGTAGGTATAGTTCTTGCAAATAAGACTCCAACCTGTTCTATCTCCAGCGGAGAGACCGATAACACCATACTAGGTTCTATATAATATGCAGGATATTTTATGCCAGAGGCCTTGGTAATTCTTTGCACCCCTTCCCGTACATATTTGAATCTACTAACGATCTTTTTGTAAACGCTCTGCGGTATCAGATTCGCAAGTTTCGCGTCCTCAACCTTTCTAAGCGGATCCATCTTTATCCACTTCCATTTAACTATACAAAAGTGTTGTCATTACCCTGCAAACTTGACACTCAAAATATCAAAAGATCTGCAGGTGGCTTTGCAGCCTACAATTTCAGAAATATTGGGAGTTATACCATCGCCATTGATAAACTGTTTTATCGTAAGACCCCCATCAGCAACCATCGATATTTTTAGCATGTTCTCTGATGCCTTTGCAGAAATAGCGTAAAGATTTCTGGTTACTTCCTGACCACGCTTCCCGCCAAATCTTACGACAGTATTGGCTAGAGCATTTATTTTCTCTATAGACTCCTTACCAACTTTACATTCACATTCTACCAACAATCTTAGCTTCACCTTGAATCTCAGAGGCTTATCTGGGAGCCTCCCAACTCTTTTAACAAACCTAATCTCAACTCCATCTTTCCTAGCAATCCTAGGCCTTGCAAATCGCAGTTTTGGATTGATCACTTTAACAAAGAATGGTCTTCCACCATTGAGAACTAAACTTTCCTTATCTTCACCGCCTACCCAGGCAAATTTGGCACTTTCACATCCAAACGCATCAATCAATTTTTTTACTATTATACCTTCTATGCTACCAAAGCCAGATAATCCGGTATTGTTGCATTGGGAACAACCTTTTCCCTTACAATTGTTGCACCGTTCCTGCTTCTGGTTTAAACCTCTTACACGTTTCACATACTTTCCAAAAAGGAATATGGCTCTGGATCTAACAATTACATTATTTTTGATAATATCGACATTGACGCTAACATCAGGTTTTATGTAGTCAACCTTCTTGCCAGTCCTTCGCGTTAATCCTTTCCCCAGTTCTTTGGTAAGGTAGTGCTTCACATTTTCTGTTCCCTTGATCTTAAATCTAGCCCTTACCTCATCTTCATGCTCCAGCATGTATGATGGTAATGTGGCACCGATAAGGAATGTCTCGTAGCTGTATTCTTCAAGTGCCAAAAGTGTAAGTTCAAGCAGTTCGTCTATTCTATACATCAACCCATTGCAAATATAGCACTCGCCCTTTGTCTTCTTGATACTTGATACACGTCTGGAAGATTGCCTTGCCAAGCATTTATTGCAAAGAGTGTATTTTTTGAGGATAGATGGCAATAGAGTGCTAGCCAATACCTAGTCTCCTTAGGAATCCTTGCATTTGCCTTCCCTTTGACGCCTTCATTACATCTTTTGAGCGTTTGTAATTCGTTAATAATTCTTTATCATCACGTTCAGATGTTCCCGAACCACGAGCAACGCGTTTTATTCTTGAAGCGTTTAAGAGATCTGGATTAACTCTTTCCTGTTTTGTCATAGACTGTATTATGTACCTCCACTTGGTCATCTTGCTCTCCATTACATCGATATCCTCATCCTTTACTGCATCAGACAAACCAGGAAGGTGTTCAAAGACCGCTCGCAAAGAACCCATCTTGCCAACTTGTTCAAGCTGGAAGTAAAAATCATCTATTGTCATCTTTCCACTCGTTATCCTCTTAACCTTAGCATCATCAGCCTCCAATTCAAGTTGCCTTGCCATATCCAGCAATGCTTTGATATCGCCCATACCAAGCAATCTGCCAACAAACCTTGTAGGAGAGAACTGTTCAAGGTCGTCTATCCTTTCACCAGTTCCTATGAACATTATCCTTGCTCCCGTGGCAGCCGCTGCGGACAGCGCGCCGCCTCCCTTTGCCGCTCCATCCAGCTTTGTTACAATTATACCTCCTACCGGAACAGCGTTATGGAATGCTTCTGCTTGGTTGTAACATTGCTGTCCGATGGTTCCATCTATAACAAGGAGTACCAGATCAGGCATTACTGCCTTGTATATATTGTTCATTTCTTCCAGCAGCTCTTTCTCTTCCTTATGTCTACCAGCAGTGTCAACTATGATAATGTCGAGATTAGCAGATTTGAAATGCTCCAGACCCTTCTTTGTTATCTCTACTGGATCCTTGAGGTTTTCATCACCATAAACATCGATGTTAACTTTATTACATATAGTCTTCAGCTGGATAAGCGCTCCGGGCCTGAATGTATCTGCTCCAATAACACCAACCTTGTAGCCATGTTTGGACAACCATCTTGCCAACTTACCAGTAACTGTTGTCTTTCCACTTCCCTGAATGCCAAGCATAAGAACAATGTTTGTCTTATCTGGTTTGAAAGAAAGAGGTTTTTCTTCTCCAAGCAGCCTTGCAAGTTCATCATACAGTATCTTTACAACATGATCCTTTCTTGACAAACCTGGAGGGGGTTGCTCATGCAGTGCTCTTTCTTGAAGTCTATTTGTAACATCCAGAACAAGTTTAACGTTCACATCAGATGCTAAAAGCGATCTCTGCACATCCTTGGCAAGTTCCTTGATCATATTTTCGTCTACGCTGGATGCTCCTACAAGTTTCTTTAACGCACTTCTTAAACCGCTACGCAATGAGTCTAGAACCAAGTTATTCGTGTGTATAGCGTAGCATCCGGTATTTCAAATTAATGAAACGGCATATGTTTGAGGTTATTTGGATGGCATGGATTTTACTATATCGGTAAGTTCCTTTACCACATTTGTAACAGAATCAAGTGTTGTAACTGGATGCACCTCCCTTTCCATGAAAGGCATTGTGGGGAGCAGGAAAAGAATCTTCTGTAATTCCTCATTTGATTCCACATCCCACACAGTTATGCCTCCAGGGTTATCTGCAAAAGCATACATATCCTTAAGTTTACCATTCTCTTTATAATCATTATACATTTCAAATGTCTGGCTAAGCATCTTGAGCTGAGCCAATGACATATCAACAGGGACGAAATTCACCTTAACCTTATCGATCACGAGATAGAGCATACTGTTTTTAGTATGATGTTGAATTTAACCTTGTTGGAAACTTAATGATTGATTTGCTATTCTTATATACGGCGTGGAGTGATCTATGCTGTTGAAAATTCCGTTCAAATCTATGGATGATGTGTTAAAGATGAACAAGGATCAGCTGTTTGATTACCTGAAGGAATATGATAGTATGGTAAAGCCTACGGATTCCATTGAAGTGGTACCATTTGAATATGGTGTGAAGATAGTGTATTATCATAGGAATCAAAAAAAACCTTACAAAACCCAAGTATACTTGAATAAATTTGATGATACTGACGCATTGAAGAAATAAGGATATAACCAAATGTTGCGTATTATATATTGGTAGCAGTGAAAAAATCAAAGGAGAGGAGGAGCTTATTGATACCATTTCAAGAATCGTTTAGACGGAGATCTAAAGGACTGATTTCGGTTTCAATTCGCGCCACTTGCCACGAGACCAGAATCCCCACTTCTGCTTATCTTCAGATGGATAGAAACATTTCTCATTGTATGGACAAGAAAGACATCTCGATGAAGGCTCAAGTGCAGGAACCACATTATTCTTTAGCAGTGTGTTTATAATACGCGCTCTCCTCTTAGTTTCATCCAATAATTTTTCACTCTTTGGAACGATAAATTCTATCTCGTTTCCTTCCTTGTCAAAATAAACTATCACACCCTCCTCCTTGTCGAACATATGCAGGTAAGTATTTAGCTGCATAAAATGTTCAGCAAAGGGCATCTCTGGCAATTCCTGCACTCTCCTAAATATCATAACTACATCGTCTTCAACCCTATCTGCTCTACCAACGAGTTTGATGTTTGGACCTGCTTCAATCTCCCCATCCTTCGGCTTCTCCATAACACTGAAGGATCCTTTCTCCATTATCGCTGATATCATCTGCTTATGTGTACGCTCTGCCGGTTCCTTTCTATCAAAATATGCAGCCCTAAGGCATCCGCTTGCCTCTTCAATCGAAATCTTACTTTCGTCGCCTCGGTTAGGATTAAGAACTGAGAATATTTCTTCTATAACATCATAAACATCTACCTTTGCTGGTGCATCACTCGCAGCCCTGTAATTCTCTATACCTTCCTTAATTTTATCACGAACTTTTTCTGTTATTTTCTCTTTCTGCACGATCTCTAGTAACAGCCCTTCTTAGATTATAAAGTTTTGCCATATTTAATGAGATATACATGAACTTATTACATTTATATCAATCACGCTCTGCTAAATACAAAGAAACACATGCCACAAAAAACAAGCAGGTTTCCTGGTAGAAGGAAGAGATACATAATAGTTGCAAGCATTGCTGTAGTTGCTATATCCATTGCTTTATATCAAGCAGCAGAAAATAATCCGTATAAAAATTCTAAAGAATGGAATTTTGACTCTTACAAAGAAAACGTGGTACCCACAGGTTTAATGTACACACAAACAGATTCTGAAAAAGCAACATGGATTGTTAGGTCTGACGAATTGGCTCCATCCAAACCACATGTATTTGCACGTTTATCAAGTAACTCTACGCAATTAATTTATCCTATGGTAATAATGCCTGAAGGAAGTTACAGTAATTTTAAAGCCAGTGTAAAACTCAAGATAATTTCTGGAGAAACAGCACAGACAGCTGGTCTAACATTCAGATTCCAAGACACGGATCGCTACTTTGTATTAGTTGCTGATGCCGTTAATGATAGATTCTCCTTGTGCAGGGCCGATGCAAATAAGCTTATTTGTACGCAAGATGTTGAGGCTGCTATAGATAATGATAAATGGTACACAATTACGGCTCATGTAGCAGCACAAGGAATTGCAGGTTATTTGGATGACAAGTTGTTAATCCAAAGGTATGATAAGCACTATTTAAGTGGCGCAATCGGATTATGGACAAAGGGAGACACGACTGCTTATTTTGACGATCTTAAAATCGATTACTAGGCTCTCCTTTAAACAATCGGTTAGAAATCTTATTGAAAAAGATATGTCGATAAGGATTTTAGATAAGAAAATATAATATCATAAAAAAAACATTGAAACTTAAAAAACCTTTTATAGTTCTAAACTTGTTCCTTTAACAATGACAGAAGGCATAGCTGGGCTATCTATAATTCCTATTAGAACAATCAAGAAACATACATGGCTTATTACTTTCGTATTAGCAGGTCTAGTTGTTGCTGGTTCAGGATTGTTCGCCGTAGAAATGGCATTTGGACAGTTCGGTGAGTTCGCTGACCTTCCCAAGCCAGAAGCCGTATCAGAGTTCCATTGTGGAGAACCAACTACTCCGCCTGGTGGTGCTTGGTATGGAACTTGCATAGATGCTGGAGATACTACCTTCATGTATATTGCAGCTATCATAGTCATGATAATGACTCCTGGTGGCGTCGGTTTCCTGTACGGTGGTATGACAAGGAGAAAAAATGCTCTAACTGTGATTTTGCAGAACTTTCTTGTGTATTGTATAGTTAGTATTCAATGGGTCGTCTGGGGCTATTCTTTGACATTCGGTCCTGATACTGGTTCCCATTTCATTGGCACCTTCGACTACGCTTTGCTGAACAATGTACGTCACGATGCCCCTGCGGATGTTTATGCCACAAGCATTCCACACATAGGCTGGGTAATGTTCCAGCTCATGTTCGCTGCTATCACACCAGCGCTGGCTATAGCAGGATACGCAGATAGGGTGAAGATGAGTGCTTTCCTGATCTTCACGGTGTTATGGGCCACATTCATTTACGACTTTGTAGGACATTGGAACTGGTCACTCGGAAGTAACTGCCCATCTGATACAAACTTTGACTGTGCTGGTTGGTTAGGACAGTTGGGCGCTCTTGACTTTGCAGGAGGAACGGTCATCCACATAACTTCAGGCTTTTCAGGACTAGCATCTGCAATGTTCTTGGGAAGAAGGTTAGGTTATGGCAAGGCGCCTTTTGAACCACACTCCATTCCATTAGTGATGCTTGGTGCTACACTACTGTGGTTTGGATGGTTTGGTTTTAACCCAGGAAGTGCTGGATTTGCGGGTTTCCTAGAGACTGAAGCCTTCCAGAATACGAATGTTGCTACAGCGGTAGCAGCGATGTGGTGGATGTTTCTTAGTTGGGCTCATACAGGTAGAACGAGTGCTGTCGGTGCAGCGTCTGGTGCAGTAGCTGGACTAGTAGCAATCACACCAGCATCAGGATTCGTTGGTGTCTGGGCCTCAATAATAATTGGATTTCTCTGCGCAACAGTATGTTTCTATTGCTTGATCATAAAGAACAGGGGAAGGATAGATGATGCGTTAGATACATGGCCCGTTCACGGTATGGGTGGTGTAACTGGCGCAATATTGACAGGTGTCTTTGCAGAGAAACGCATCAACCCATTATATGGAGATGATGGGTTGTTCTTTGGAAATCCCGCGCAATTGGTGGAGAATGCAACAGGAGCTGCGGCTGCTGCAGCATGGGCTTTCGGACTTACATTACTGATCTGGAAGATACAGGATGTAATTTGGCCTGGCGGAGTAAGGGTAACGCCTAAAGAAGAAGAAATTGGACTGGACATCTCACAGGTTGGAGAGAAGGCATACGCCGACTAGAACGGTTCATAAATAAACCACAACCTTTATTTTTATATTTTTAATAACACACTTTGAAGTTAAGAAAAATAGTTAAAAGCATGAGTAATCTCTCTGAACCATGGTAGACAGATGGCTTATCTTAATCATGACACAGTTTGTTAGTGCAGCTATTGGATTTACTTGGGGATTTGTTACAGGTGGAACTCTGTTCGTATACGTAGGAGGATTCTTCTTTGCATTAGGAGTTTTTGCAGCAACTAGATGGGGCTATGATAGATGGAAAGCAAAGAGTAAACCGAAGCGACGTAGATAGAAGCCGCAATTATTAATTTAAACGACAATAATCGCAAAAGTCCATCACAGTTTTATCATTAAAAAATAATTTATATAATTTTTTTCGAAAAACAAGCAAAATTAATATACTAGTCGCGCCTACTTCCGTTCATGGAAGTAGGCATAGAAATATTCATCGCGACTGGCATTATTCTTGCAATTGTTACAGCCATTCAGTTTGGTGAAAGATCCTATAGATATAAGAGACTTGAAGAAAAGAAGCATGCAGGTACTTACGGATTCAAGTATGAATCATCGCAAGAAGCATAGCAAAGTGAGGTAAAACATTTCCACTTTTTTAGTATTTACTATATAATGTAAGGCTATAATTTAAGAGCGGGTAAGTTTCCTAAAGTGTTATGAGGATAAATATAGAAAATGATGAAAATATTATTGCAAGTCTGCCAAAGATATGGAAAAACGAAGTTGGTCTAAGAGGATTTTTTAGCAAAAGCAAGGAAGGGTTCTTGGTCTTAACCAATAAGAATCTTATATTCGTACCCGAGTGGATCTTCATTACTGTGAAAGATAGGGAGAAATTTTTCGGCGGAAATGAAGTTAAAGTATCTACCATAGATGGTTATACAGAAACTAAACTTGACGAAGATATATCAGAACATTCAGCGAGTGTTATCATCCCCCTAGCATCTATAGTTGAAGTTGAAAGCGTGAAGCTGAGAAGGTCCACTTACTTGAGGGTTAGATTCAAATCTGAAAATGGAAAGATCAAAGCATACGACTTTGGCGTAGCTCTGGCTATTACGAATTACCCTATAAGACAACCGCTACAGATTTTGGCTTTAGATTGGAATCCATGGGTGAAAGTTGTTCGAGCATATCTATCTTAGCTCTGCAATCTTAACGTGTTAACTCATTCATAACTACGAATACGCCTTGATTGCACAACAACCTCGTCTTGCTCTGCATCACTTTCGTTCAAGAAAAGCACGTTGGTAACTTTCTTGCGATACTTGAATATTTCAAGTTGAAAGAGATCACCCTCTTCTATTTTGGGAGTGTAATGCGCAAATCCTAAGTAGGCTGTATCATCAGATTCGGTTTTAAACCTTTTATAATGCTCTGAAGTTTTAAGGGATTTCATGAATATCCAGTTACTCTGGAGAATACGTGATTCTCCATAGAGTACAAAGTCGTAGTAATCAGTATGATCTACAAACCTCATCTTTATCTCATCGTCAGGCCACCACTTTACCACCGTGCTCCACATTTTTACGAGATTCTTCTTATTCTGAAAAACCAATAGTACGTTTGTATGAACATCCAAATACCTGTATCCAAGACCTAAAAAATCTGTATACAATATCGTATTATTTTTTTCATATCCACTATTTTTCATCAAAATTATAGAGCACTAATTCCTCTCTTCTTACTTCCTATATCTATAGCATCTTCAACAGTAGAGATGAAAATCTTTCCATCGCCAGCAGAACCAGTGCTGGCAGTCTTCACTATTGCATTGATAACATCATTTACCTTTGAATCATCAACAACCATACTTATAGCTGATCTAGAATGAAACTCTGGAATATAATAAGATGTTCCACGTCCACCAGTCACCTGTGCCCTAGCCCCAGCACCACGACCCCTCCCATCTAAAACAGTAACACCACCGACACCAGCTTTCTTGAGAGCATCATTAACAGCACTCACTTTTTCTGTAGCTATTATTGCTTCCACTCTTTTCATATGACATATACCTTACTCAATGCATATAAAGTTTATCGCACAAGTAAAATACGAAATTAACAATTGTCTTGCTATGCAGAAAGAAATTATTTATCCACTAGTTTAACATCCAATATTTCATAATAACCTCTTACCCCATCCCAGTGTTTTTTCGCGTCTTTAATCTCTATGCGTTTCTTGAATATCGGACAATCAAGGACGAAAGTTTCTGCTTCTCCGCCTTCAAATGCAACATTGAAACCATATTTTTTACTCAAGTATTCAAGTTCATCCAGTGCTGAAGAATCAAGTATACGACCAAGCCAACTCTCATCCAGTCCAGCTGCTGATACACCAACGACCATTATCACAAATTTATTTGCAAGAAGTTCATGCATGTAGCTTATCTGATCAATGCCCCAACTTGGGCTGTCATATTTTAAACCAAGTTTATTGCAGATCTCCTGAAAGTTTTCTTGTTGGAACTTACTTGCCAGACCACCGCTGATTATACCATCAATCCCGAACGTTTGCTTTGCTTCTCTCAATGCTTGTTCAAGAGCAGAGAGTTCCTCTTCCTTGCCCTTGCATCTCGCCTTTGTGCTTATCAATGGTATACCCAAACATTCAGCCTGATAGACTGTGCAGTACACATTTGGATAGTGAAAGAACAAACTATCATCCCTATCAGGTAGAATCGTAATCAAGCATGATATTTGATGACCATCTTTTATAGCTTTGAATAGAGAGAACGTGCTATCCTTACCGCCAGAATACATCGATGCTAGGTTCATAGCAAAACTGGATCCTTCAGTTGCTAGTCGTCCTCATTTATTCAGACGGCTCTTCTAGACATCATCAGGATCCAGATCAAATAAGGATTTAGCACTAATAACATCTTAACCCTTTACTCTTACCACCTTAACTCTGTCCAGAACCTTCCAATATTCAACTTCCACACCCTGCTGTATCTTTGGTTTGGCATCTTCATCAACAGCACTAGTTTCAAAGACCTCAAATGTTTCAAGATCCATTATCTGTAAATTATCTCCCGCGATTGCTATGATCTGACCATTTCTCTTATCTATGAGAGGAGTTTCAACATTAGAGTCAACAGGAGAGACTAGACTCCTTCTTACACCGTCGAATACACCTATACCAACGACCCTAGCCTTTGCAGAACCGTGCTATCTGGGCAGTTTAACACCGCATTCCAGGCTTGCTTTTGTCATACGATACGATTCTGCAGGGCTCGCCGTCGATCAATATGTACGATCCTTCTTTCAGACTCCCAAGATCAACTGGCTTGCTCATGTCATTCACAAAATTGTGGCAGGTATTTAACGTTTCCACAATTAAAAAGGTCATACTTTGCAGTGAAGCCTATGGTTGGAAGATGATAGCTGTAAAGGTAATTAACAATTAGTCCATTATTGATGTTTAATGATAGTTTTGGAGATCATATTATTATCTCTTATCGTTCATTCTTTAATATCGTTAAGAATTGAAAAACTTACCAAGTTGCTTATGTTTATACCCTTTCTTATAACTTCCTTGCGGGTGCTTTCGCAATACTTTTGATCACTTTGATGGCTCTTCTCTCCCTCCAACTCAAGCACAATAAGGTCATCCGAGTAAGGGAATGGAAATTTCAGCGTAGAGTCTGGTACAACATGCATATCTGCCAAAGCAGCAACCCTTAGCCTATCCCTTCTTCTCAAAAACACATCTCTCAAATCATTAACATTCTCATCCGTGTAAGACTGTTTCATGAAGTACATAGATATGTAATTTAGTTTACTGATACTAGGTCTTTCGAACAAAGGATCCTTTGTAGGAAATATGAACGACATGAATTCTGAAGCATGTTCAAGGAGATCCTTTTTCACAGACTCCATATCAGATACTGACGCCAGTAGATAATGGTTAGAATGGTTGGGAAAATAGGATCTTCCTTCATCAGAAAATGTTGAAGTTGTAAAATACATACCATGTATGTAAAGCGCATCCTTCCACACGGATCTTAAAGTATCTGAAGCTCTGTTATGCCCATCAGGTACACATACATAGCCTTCTAGAAACCCATGCCCCAAGCCTCAACATCTCTGAAATAGAGTTACATCATGATATATTTTTCCTTCGTATCCAAAAGAGGTGAAAAGTGTATTCCTCTACAAAGTTCAGAGTTGAGAGAACTTCATGTCTTTAACAGTAATGGTTGTTCATAATTTACAAAAATCATCTAGGCTAAACTTCAGGAATATAGAAGTATTTTAAAATAATATTACATGATTTTGTGCCATTCAGCACTAAAATAGCAAAATTTAAGAAAATCTACTCCGCATCTTATGTGGTATGGGCAAGAGGGTAGTTCTGACCAATGACAGAACCCTTACTAGCGAATACCGTAGCATACCACTGTTTGACTTTCTCAGCTGTGCACCCTCTGAAAGGGTACCAGATTACATGTTCAACTTCCTTGCTCCAAATGTCTCCATGGATAACGGTATTCTTGGCAAGGCACCTTACGGTCTCAGAAAAATAGAGGCTGGTTTGTTACGCGATTATAAGAGAGAAGATGTAGCTGTTGTCCATCCGGATTATTTGGATCAATATATCGATGAGGACACGACGGTGGTTGGTATTTACGCGATGGATCCATTAGGACTTGCACCTGTAAGCATGATGTTTACAGGAGGCCAGGTTTACTATACTCCACTGAATCAGAAATACTTCATTGACCTTGCAAGGAAATTGAAGGCAATGCGACAGCAGAATGGGTATAAGTTCAAGGTTGCTGTTGGAGGGCCTGGTGCATGGCAGTTTGAATTTAGGATAGAACAGCAGGAGGACCTTATGGTTGATCATGCTGTTATTGGAGAAGGTGATCATATTGCTCACGAGCTCTTCAGAGACATAGAAGCGAGCAACGTTCCTACAAGAATAAGGGTTGGTAAGCAACCAAGGTTGGAACAAATACCGGAGATAGTTGCGCCAAGCATTCATGGTGTTACTGAGGCTATGCGTGGCTGTGGAAGAAACTGTGAATTCTGCGAGCCAAATCTTAGGATCGCAAAATTTGTTGACCCAGAAAAAGTGAAGAATGAGATAAAGATCAATGTTGCTGGAGGCACTCATAAAGTATGGCTACAGAGTGACGATATTTTCCTCTATGGTCTTGAAGATAAGAAAAGTTTCATGCCAAATAGTGATGCAGTTGTAGATCTTTTCAAACATGTGATGTCTGTGCCTGGAGTTAGGAGATCGCAACCAACTCATGGTACAGTTTCTGCAGTCGTTGCAGATCCGGATATGGTAAAGGGAATATCAGAGGTTATCAGAGCAAGTGCAAATAACATAATTGGCATCCAGCCTGGTCTGGAGACTGGTTCTGGTGAGCTGCTAAAGAAATACATGCCATTCAAGGCCAAGCCCTATGCACCTGATGAGTGGGCAGATGTTATAGTCAATGGGACTAGGATTCTTAATGAGAATTACTGGTTCCCTGCTTATACATTGATACTTGGCTTGCCGGGAGAGACGGAAGAGGATGGGTGGGAAACTGTTAGACTGATAGATAGAATGGAAAGGGAATTGCCAAACAGAATAGGAAAGAAAGCTCACTTCTCTGCAACACCATTAACATTTGTACCCATTGGTGTTTTGAAGGGAGATGAATTCTTCAACGCTGATAATATCAGCGAAACGCATTACTTCATAATATACAGGTGCTGGAGGCACATGATTTACGAATTGAACAACTTACCTCCATCTGTAATACGATTGAACCCACTCCTCAAAGCTGGACTTATGGCCTTCTTCAAATGGGGCGTGAACCAGGTCATGGCAGTTATTCAGGACTGGGGCAAGAAGCTTGGATATGATTACGAAAGGGCCCTAGTTATCAGTCGCTAGGTGGTGTTATGGCCAAAGACGGCTACAAGATCGTGTTAACCCCAATCCAGAGAAGAACTGACACTATCTAACAACATGATCCATAGGAAATATTGCCTCACTTTCGTCTTCCGCTTATATTCGGTACATTCCATACATATAGATGCCATAGAAGCAGCTAATGTAGCTGCATCGCTTGCAACCTCTGCAGCCAGACGGGCTTGATAAGAAATCTCTGGATGTTCTTTTGATAATTTCGCCAATATAGATGCAGATTCAGCAGAATTTTTAGCCGCATTTATCGCGAAGTTTATTGCCTTGGCCAGCTGGGGTATTTTGTTAGAACTGACAGGGTTGGGTATCGACGCCTTCAAATCTTTTATTGTTGACTCTGGTTGCTAATGATTGGGACATTGTAATATAATAGCTCGTCAAACTAAATTTAATTAACAATTTCCAGTGGTCAGAATTAGCAGGCTTTCTAACAGTTTTATTGGTCGTACAAATCATGAGCACTAATTCCCTTGGTGCTATTAGCCACATGCCAAGTTGCACTTTTAGTATGCTTACTAACCTTTGCTTTGTATATTGGCAGTGCAAGATATGCTATTGCAGTAGCAAACATACCTTGCGGATCATTAAACGCTTCCCTAACAGTTTCACCTAGTATCAAAGATGAGGGCAGTTTAATGTCAAATTTTTCAACATAATCTTTTATCTCCTCATGTCCCCGCACTGCCCTTACTACTTGCGATGCAAAGTCAAGCATAGTACTTGCCGGTCTGAACCATACGATAGCATCATCGCAATAATCCACCTTATATCCAAGTTCCAGAACCTTGCATTGAAGATAAAGATCAATTGCTATTATACCAGGCACTGTAATGGCTTTGGCAACATCTGCACGTATTGATAGTGCTCTTCCCATGACCGTGTATTGCGATAGACCCCGCTTTCTTACCCTCCTTAACCAATAGGCATTGAATGATGATGCCCTTGCAGCTATACCGCTTTGCTTCAACGGTAATGGATTAGAGGCACATAAGGCAATATCATCCTTCATGTTTGAGGCAAGCAATTTTGTTGCATTTTTTGCTGGTATTATATCAGCATCGTATAATATTATAGCATCACTTTTAGCATTGCTAAATATCTCATTCCATGCCTGTGCCGCTCCCCTTCTCCTATTGTGATGTATGAGCGTTATATCCAACCTTGATTTTTTCGCATAATCATTGACTATCTCTGGCGTATTATCTATAGAATCATCAGAAATTATCACCTCATTTATCTTATATTGATCATTTACATCCTGCAATTCAATTGCTTCAAGCAGGTTCCTTATACTAACTTCCTCATTGTATGATGGTATACCTATAGTGATCTGCACAATTTTCCAGATCTAAACAGTAAATTTAACCTTGACTGTTAGAGTTGGACGCTGAATAGATTTGTACTTATAATAGAACCTTGTCTAACCGTTCTTACTCTAGAAATTTCAAGATTGTGAGCCCAAATAGTAACCATTATAGAGCCATCTGGAATGTTCTCTGGCCTATCAATAACCTTAATGTCAGACATCTTAACACCATACTCAACAAGTTTGTTCTTGCTCTGCTCAACCAACTCCTCAGGATAACCAGTGTTGTAAAGGTAGACGCTGCCTTCATACTCTATCTTATCAGTCATTAACTTTTGTTGAAATTACTAGGAGAAAAATGTTTCATTTATGCTAGATAATTATTTATTGCTCTGGAATTGTAGCACCACTGTCCCGTGGTAGCTCAGCCTGGTAGAAGTTCTATACTGCCAAAAGCTTCCGGCTGTAGTGGTTGGCTCAAAGCTGACCGTCACCAGCCTACTCAGGCTAACAGATACCGGAGCGTCGCAGGTTCAATTCCTGCCCACGGGACTTCATCTTAAAATATATCTATTCGTAATGCACATAAGTAGGATAAGACGATTGAATGCTATGAGGAAAGAGTATGTTGTTGTAAGGATAGATGCCGCGCCAGATGGAAGCCCACAGGTACTTGTTTCACTTTCAGATCCTAAGGATGTTAGAGAAAGAAGTCAGAGTCCATTTGGTGGACCACAGGCTATGGGCGGCTTTGGTTCCATGGAAGACTTGATGAAGAACATAAACAAAATATTTGCCAGCCAGGTGATGGGAAGTTTTACAACTACATTAAAACTGAGCATCAAGGAGTATGAAAATTCTGGGATAAAAGTTGGCGATAAGATCTACCTTGATATAATAAGGCCGGAGGGAGAAAGAGTAACAAATGAACTGATGCTAAGTCCAGATCAGATGCAAAAGTATGAAAATGTTGTAAGCATGTTAGGCGATGTTGGCATAGGACCAAGTGAATGGTCTCCTATGCGTAATGAAATATTGAGCATGATAAACAAGGGCGTGCCAGTAAAGGAGATTGCTGACACAGTGGTACGTAAAATCAAGGAAAAGTAATCCTTTAGTATTTCTGTCAAATTTATCAAAATTGCTCTAGGTAAACTTATATAATTGGCGTAAAAGGGAAGTCTATGAGCAACAAACCTACGCTGGCTTTACTAACAAGTTTGTCGTTGTTGCTACCATTAGCCTCTCTTAACGCATTTGCCGCATTTGAAGCAGATACAAGATCATCTAGCGAGATCTCTTTGGACAAGATAGAGCAGTGTCTCAATACTATGCAGTGTAATGCGCAACTCTTTACTGGTGAGACAGTATCATTCACTGGAACACTTGTAGATGCAGATGGCACACCAATTGGAGATAGAGAAGTCAAGATAGTAGCACTGGTACCCACACCAGCAATTATCGAATTGACCACTACTACAACTGATCTAGTTGGTACATTCACTGCAGAATGGACAGTACAACTCTTAAAGGAAGAAAGTGCTACCTATGACGTAACAAGGCAATTCCAGACAGAGACATTAGAAATATTTGCGATGTTTGAAGGCGATGATGAATTCGCGCCATCTAAATCAAGCAAATTATCAATATCAGTAACAGTAAATAGCATACTCACAACGATGAACTCTGATAAAACGCTTTATAATGAAGGTGATTCTGTGCTTATCTTTGTCGCATTCATAGATAGCAATGATAACTTCATTGATCCAGACACCATAAATGCCACTTGGAACAATCAACCCATTGAACTAGAGAAGAAGAAGGAAGGTTCCTACACATTTACAATACAGAATATAGAAAAGAAACATCAGCAGATCATTATAGTACCACAGAAGGAAGGATACAACCTCTCTACCGCATATCTAACTATCATAGTGTCTGGGCTGCGTTAAATCACACCAATTTTTTATTGCATTCTTTAGCATGTTATCATATTTGCTCGATGTTTAATGAATTTATATACATCATAATATTGCATGAACTTCGTGCGGTCGTCGTCTAGGTTGGTCTAGGACGCTGGCCTTCCAAGCCCGCGACCCGGGTTCAAATCCCGGCGACCGCATTTTTCAAAATAAACCATATTTCGAACTTTCTAATTCAGATTTGAGATCAAGTTTCATTTCAGCACCAAACTGTTTTAGCCTTGCAGCAAGCCAATTTACAAACTTCTTTTCGAAACTCTTGCCTTTTATACTAAGAAACTCATTGCCCAAGAGATTTACAAGTTTAACAAGCAATTCTCTATTTATTGTAACTGTAAAGAAGTACCACCCAAACGTGAACTCTGGGTCTCCAAACGTAAATTCGTTCTTACCGTGCACCAACATCTCTACCTCCCTGAGTGCTTTTGATAGAATCTGGCTGTCCCTATCATAATTTAATACAGCAACGCTGATCTCTATCCTATCATCAGACATTCAATAATTATACGTCATATTTCTTTAATAAACGTTGTAGGTCTGATCTATGATGTTGGAAATTTCATGTTTGACGTAAATAAACAATCCAAAAATTGCAATTATTCTCTTATGCTTTCAAGTACAGAAACAGCCTGCCACAGTGTTACCCTCACATAAGAAGGCATGTTTGGATCTTGCGAGAGATCATCAAGTGTGCTTATGGCATTAGCAGCACGAACAGATATGCTGAACTCAGGGTCCTCCAATGAAGTAGCAATATCCTTTATTGTTTTACGTATATTCCTTGGTGTTGTTGCATTATCAGCTACACCGGTCAGTATCTCCATAGCTTTAGCAAGCTTTTCCTCGTTTTCCTTTTCCTTCTGCTTCTTTGTGCTCAAAGCTACCACCCACAAAACAATTGTAAACCAAATATACCTGCTTTAAAAGTTTGTTATCGTAAAAGGTTTTAAACTAGAGAAGCGATATTTATTGTAATGTGTTTCCTGACACGCTGTGAAATCTGTGGCGAACTCATGGAGTATGAGGATTATTTTGGACATTCGAAGGTTTGCAAGCCAGAACTGGAGAAGGTTCAGGTTACCACTACCCAGACAGTAAGCGAGAAGAAAAAGAAGGTAAAGTAACCCACTTTTTTGGAGATAATTAAACTTCCAAGTATACGGTATCGCCTTCAACAGTTATTTTGAATGTTTCTTCATCCCGCAGCTTTGCTGGAAAAGCAATACACTTTCCTGAGGTGACATCCCATTTTGCACCATGCCATGGACATGTTAGCACATTAGCGTCCAGTTCTCCTTCGTGCAAGTTTGCACCCGCATGTGTACAAATGTCTGTCATAGCATAGAAATTTCCATCATAGTTCGCAACAAGTATATCCTTGCCTCCAGCCTCAACATGCACCATTTTTCCATTAGGAATGTCTGCTTTCTTCCCTATCACTGCCCTAGCCATACCGTATAAATTCTCAACCTATTATTTATAAATTATCATCAATCTGGAACGTACATAGTCATGTATATTAATAAACAACGCCAATTTTTCGGGTCTTCTAATTCTTGTACGTAAACAATAATGATAATGCAGTATGTGTTTGATACTGTTGCATTGTTACATTTCATATATTGAATGAAGTTTGCAGTTACTGCATGAATAACTTCTTTATATACCCCTAGACTCTCGCATGCAGGAGGGAAATATACAATCTTGTTTATCTCCTTTCCATCCAATTGATTGCACAATTACAAATTATGCAAGCCCTAATCAATCTACGAAGGTAACTCTATTTCTAATCCTTCCCAAATTTTCTATCTCTATCTCCACGGTGTCGCCATGTTGCAAGAACTTTGGAGTAGCCATAAATGCTGCAACACCAGATGGGGTGCCGGTAGAAATTATATCGCTCCTCTCCAATGTCATAACCTTGCTTAAACTTGCTATGATGTTATCAATTTTGAGGGCCATGTACTTTGTTGAAGAATTCTGTCTTATCTCACCATTCACCTTAGTAACTATGCGTAAATTATAAGGATCAGCGATTTCATCTCTTGTCGTGAGCCAAGGACCACATGGAGCAAAAGTATCAAAGCTCTTTCCTCTAGTCCACTGACTTTCCTTGAACTGGATGTCCCTTGCAGATACATCATTGAATATCATATATCCTAACACATATTGCATTGCCTCTTCCTGCCTGACATTTTTGCATCTTTCTTTAATTACAAATGCCAATTCTCCTTCATAGTCCAACTGTGTAACAAACTGTGGACACATTATATCATCAGCTGCACCAACTAACGCCGTTCGAGGTTTCATAAATATCACAGGTTCCGTCGGTGGTTTTGCCCCATGCTCTTTAGCATGATCCAAATAATTGTACCCTAGACCAATTATTTTCGGTGGATTGGCTAGCGGAGGAAGAAACTTATAGATACTGATAGGCTGAGATGCATCAAAATGCTCATTTCTTACAATCTCTAGCCATTCACCAAATAGAAAATCTTCAATATTTGTTGGTAGCTCTTTGTTTAATTGTCTCGCCATTTCCTCCCTAATTATCAGATTATTTCCTTGAACGATCGCGTACGTTTCTAGCGAATCACGAATAACTCTGGCAATCTTCATTGGCATCACTTATGAGTTAGAATTGCTACATTTGGGGCATCGATCTTGCAGAAGCCGAATCTAACAAACTGTACCCTATCATCAGGTTTCAAGTTTGATACATATGATTCTGCATAGCCTTCAATAATTTTGAGACTGTCTGGATTGTACTCCTCTCCAATGTAAAGTGTTTGAGAAACCATGATCTTCATTTTAACAGCATCATTAACACCAACCCATTGTATCTTGGGAATGTTTCTTAACTCATCACCGTCATAGGTTCCAACTATTTCATCACCAACACTCTCTATCTTTATGTTATACAGATCGATCAACCTTATCTGAGAACCAGTTTTCATCTTTTTAGCATCATCTCTTGCAATGTAAAATGCATCGTTAACACTAACTTCCCTTTCCCCCATATTCGCATCGGGATGATTCTTTATCTTGATCCTCCTCATGGGAGCATTCTTAACTTGAAGAGCAACGGGGTTATTTACAAAAAACAGCCGCATCGAATGTGGATCAATCATCTTCCTGTTTATTGATTCCAAGACATCGAAAGGTGGTTTTGTATCTGCTTTAGTAAATCCCAACGTGAGAACAAATTCTCTAATAGCTTCAGGTAAAATGCCTCTACGCCTCAATCCTGCCAATGTTGGCATCCTCGGATCGTCCCAGCTTTTCACTAATCCTTGCTCTATCAGTGGTTTTATCTTACGCTTCGATACTGGCATACCATCAAACTCTAGCCTAGAAAACTCTATCATCAATGGCTTTCTTAAGCGCAGTTTATCGATGATTGCATAATACAACTCATTTCTCAGCTCATATTCTTTAGTTCGCATGGCATGTGTAACCCCATCAAGGCTATCTTCTATTGATGCTGCAAAATCATAGGTTGGCCAAACCCTATACTTTCTGCATTTCAACGGATGCTCGCTATCAATTATTCTGAAGAGCGTTGGATCACGCATCACCGTATTTTCACTCTTCATATCTCCTCTGTATCTAACGATCGCTTGATTTTGCTGATACTCCTGGAACATCTTATTCCATCTTTCCATGCTATGTGTATGGTCCAGATGTCTACATTCACATTCTATCCCATTCTTTCTGTTCTCTCTAATGCTTTCAAGCTCGCAGATGCATACATAAGCTGCACCGATCTCCAGCATCTGCATTCCATACTTGTAGATGATTTCCATATCATCAGAAGTGTTCTTTATAATATGCGGTTTTACACCCAGCCATTCTATCCCCTCCTGTATGGCATGATAGTACTCCAATTTTTCCTTCAACGGGTTCGTATCATCAAAACGCAGTATCAGTTTACCATCGTACATTTTCGCATACTCTTCATCAATTATCACAGCTTTTGCATGACCAATGTGTGGATAACCATTGGGTTCGGGAGGGAACCTAGTAACAACCTTCCCCATCTCCGCATTTGGTAATGGAGGTAAAACACTCCTCTGTTCCTTTTGCTCTTGCACAAGCATCTCTGGCGCAGTTCTTTCAAGCTCCGTCTTCTGCTCACTTGGCGCTAATCTATTTACATCGTCAACAACTACCTTGATCTCATCAACAATTGCCTTTGCCTCTTTCCTTAATTCTGGTTTAAGACCAATGATCTTTGCTACTATTGCATCAGATCTCGCTTTACCATCATGTTCTAGAGCATTTTTTAGCGCTAACTTTCTTACAAGGCTCTTGACTTCATCATCAATCATCTAGAGCGTCCTCTCGACAATAAAATCCGCTAGTGATTCCAAAGCACGTTTTGGCTTTGAGGCAGGATATGATTTCAGGGCGTCTGATGCTTTTGACGCATAGAACCTTGCCATCTTCCTAACTTCAGCATCAACACCTATGTTAATTAGAACATCTACTGCCGCTTTTAATTCAGCATTAGTAGCACTTTTAGATCCAAATACTTTCAATACCTTATCCTTATCATCACTCTTTGCTTTCTTTATTGCAAGAAGTATTGGCAATGTCTTCTTTCCCTCTCTGATATCATTTCCAACAGGCTTCTTCGTTATCTTTGGATCACCTGCAACGCCAATAAGATCGTCCACAATCTGGAATGCTATTCCTATACTTCTGCCAAACTTCGCCAGATTTTCAACATCTGTCTTCTCCGCAAGCGCACATAATGCGCCCAACTCACATGAAACCTCAAACAACGCACCTGTCTTCTTACTTATCATGTTAATGTATTGCGATTCTGTGGAGAATTTTGCACGTGATGCCATATCAATATCTAATGCCTGTCCCTCGCTAACATCAATACAGCTCTGGGACAATCTGGCTACCATTTGTGGTATAATATGATCCGGCAATCCTGCCTTCTTTCCATAGTAAGCAATAGCCTGAAAGGCCTTGGAGAATAAAACATCTCCTGCAAGTATAGCTAATGGTAAACCATAATATCTATGCACTGTAGGAACATTGTGTCTCACCTCATCATTATCCATTATATCATCATGTACTAATGTGAAGTTGTGAATTATCTCAACAGCTGCAGCAACTGGCAAAGCAGATTCAATCTTGCCGCCAAGCATTTCACAACTCTTGATTACCATAAAGGGTCTGAGCCTTTTTCCACCACTCTTTATGTAATGGGATGATGCAAGATAGAGTTCTCTTGGCTTGCCCTCAAGTATGGAAAGTATAAAGTTATTGACACGGGATGCTGTTGACTCTAATTGCTGTTTCAAACTCATTTTAACCACTCTGCTAATGGACTCATTATGATGTGTCTTGTAGCTTTAAGTGTCTTTACATCATTAGCACCAACTAAATACATTGCGCTCTTCAATTCACTAAGCAAAAGGTTAGCGAATTGTACCACAGCCTCTTTCGATACAGCTGCTTGCTTCAGGAATGGCAGTGCCATTGCGCACATATCAGCTCCAATAGCAAGACACTTGGCAGCTTCAAGACCATTTCTTAGACCACCAGATGCTATCAATGGCAATTGAACCGCTTTTCTAACTTCTAGCAAACTTGCCGCCGTCGGTATGCCCCAGTCCCAGAACATTTCACCTAGATGTATCTTCAATTCATCCCCAACACTTTCTGCACGCAATTTTTCAACACCTGCCCAGCTTGTTCCACCGGAACCAGCAACATTGATCGCTTTTACACCTACAACTTGCAATTTAGATGCAACTTCTCTTGATATACCTGCTCCAACTTCCTTTACAATCACTGGCACATTCAGGTTTTTTACAAGTTCAGCAATCTTCTGATAAATACCCTTGAACTTGGACTCACCCTCAGGCTGTATAAGCTCCTGTAATGGATTAAGATGCACAACTAACGCATTAGCATTTATCATATCGACTATCTGTTTTGCTTCATCAACACTCAATCCTTTAGCCAACTGTGCACCTCCAATGTTTGCAATCAAAAACGCATTGGGCGCATTCTTCCTTGCAATTGAATAAGTTTCAGCAAGTTCTTTGCTCTTCAGCCCTGCGCGTTGACTTCCGAGGCCCATACCCAAACCAAGTTCTTCTGCTGTCTGAGCCAATCTCTCATTGATCTTGGCAGCCTCCGGTGTACCTCCAGTCATAGAATCTATTATCAATGGAGCCTTGAATTTGTGATCGAGAAAGGTTGTAGATGTGTCAATGTCATCAAAATCAAGCTCCGGCAACGCGTTATGCACCAGATGCACATATTCTAGATATGTGGAGGTGGTTTTTGCCTGAACTTCCTTATTCAATGGAATCTTCAACCCATCTGCCTTCCTCTGTTTGATTATATCGATATCAGATTGTTCACTCATCTTCTTGCTCCTCTTACCAGTGTGCCCTCCACTCTCTTATTGTTCAAGGCATCAACAATTCTATCGGGTTTCAATCCATTTACCATTAACACATCTATCCCCATTCTTGCTATCTTAAATGCTTCCCTGATCTTCCTACCGATTCCTCCCGTAACATCCATAGGAACATTGTCTAAATCTGCTTGCTGCACAGCACTTATTTCATGTATAAGTTCCCCGCTCCTCATATTTCTGTAAATACCGTCCACATTCAACGCAAACACAACAATATCTGGCTTCAATCGCTTTGCCAGCATTGTCATAATGGCATCTCCAGACAATATGTAGTACGAACGATCTGTGTAATGTAAAATATCTCCATAGGTTACAGGCAAAAGTTTGTTTGATGCCAACTGCCTCAATTCATCTATCTTACTCTTCATAGCTTTACCATAATGCACAAATGACGATGGAGGTACGCTGTATGGGTTAATCTTATTCTTCACCATTATATTCACTATGTAATTGTTAAGCTCAACCATTGAACTCCTAACAACAGAGACACCATGTATGTCATACCTTGCTGGTTTTGTATGTATATCATATTTTACAGAATAGTAATGTCCAAAGGAGCCGCCACCATGTACAACTATCAATGGCCACTTAACCTTACGCAAACCTTTGCTTATCTTCTCTATTGCATTTTTGTTTACAGAAAGGGGTCGATCCTTGAATGTAACAACGGAGCCCCCAAGTTTTAGAAGGGCCAATTTCATTTACAATTCCTGATTTCAGAAGACATTTAAAGTTTCAGTGTTATGCTATGATAACACCATCGTTCTCTACTCTTGATACGAATGCCTCATATCCTCTCAGGGCTCTAATTACTTTTTGTGTAGAAGTTTTGTTTGTCAGTGCTATGATACATCCTCCTCCACCAGCCCCAGTCATCTTGGCACCCAATGCTCCATTACTCAATGCTTTTTGCACCAATTTATCTAGCATATTTGTCGATACACCCAATCTTCTTAAAAGCGAGTGATTAAGCGTCATCAACGCTCCAAGTTCTCCATAATCTCTTGCTTTTATTGCCTGCAACGCCTGTATGGTAATATTTTCACTTATATTTGCTAGTCCCATAAAGATTCCCGGTTCCTTTGCACTGCGCTCCTTCACCTCTGAAACTAATTTTCCAGTAATTCTCTGTATACCAGAATTCGCAATTATCAATTGTATATCAACTTTGGAATTTATTGGTCTTGCACCTTTTACTCTATCAAAGAGCATCAGACCTCCATAGGTGCATATTGCAGAGTCAGCACCAGAAGGAGTTCCATGTACAAGTTTTTCTACATTTAATGACATATCACATATCTTCTTCCTGCTTAACTTATCAAACAATGCACTTACAGCAGCAATGGTTGCTATCGAGCATGCTGCAGATGATCCCAGTCCAACTCCGTATGGGAATTGTGCGTTTACGCTAATATCAAGACCAATCTTACCATCGAATTCATTCATTGCATCAATAGCAGAAGTTAGTATTGGTTGTACAAGTGTCTTAAATGGCTTGTTAAGTAATTGCTTACACTTATCAGAGTTGAAGGAACCATCGAAGCCTATGTTTGATTTAATGGATATTATATCATCATCCCTAACCTTCACATCAACATAGATCCTTCTATCAACAGATGCAAGTATTGCTGGTTTGTTGTAAACTACAAAATGTTCTCCAAACAATATTACCTTTGCGGGTGCCGATGCTCTTGCACGGCTCTTTACGGGTTTCATGTGAACAGTATCGAACCGTACCCTACCACAGAATCCTTGTTGCCAGCAACGTCTCCACTAGTAGCATATTTCAGCAACTCTCCTTTCTTCGCACCAAGAATTTTCGCAGCAATCATTACAGATGCAATAGCTCCATAGCCACATGCAGAAACCTCCAATCTTCTCAACACTGAATAATACTTGTTAACGTCAAGTTCAAGTATGGTTTTGATCAATTCACCATCCTTCCTATGCGCCTCCTCATTAGGCTCGTAATGAGTAAAGTCTGATGATGCGATAAGCAAAACTCTTCCTTGTCTAGCTACTTCAGCAATTGCCTTGCCAACATCATCTGCAGTTTCCTTGTCCTGCATCCACATGATTATTGGTACTATCTTGAAGTGTTTGTAAATGTATTGTAGCATTGGTAACTGTACTTCCAAGCAATGATCTTCGCTATGCGCAGCGTCATCAAAATCAATTATACCTGAGGTCTTGGCAACACTTTCCACCGCTTTATTATCGATATCAACCAAGCCCAAGGGCGTTTCCCATGAACCTTCCTTCATTGTGGCTACTCCACTTCCGATTCCATAATGATTTGGTCCAACCATAACTATTAGATCAATATCCAATGATGATGCAGCATAGTATGAATGGGTTGCAATTGGGCCAGAGTACAGATAACCAGCATGTGGGCAGATCATTCCAATTATTCTCACATCTCTCTTTGAAGGGGGCTTCTTCTGTGGGCCATAGGAATGCATGAAGCAGCTTTCTATCATCTTCAGTAAAGCATCTTTATTTGCTGGGTAAAACGATCCTGCAACTGCGGGCTTTCTAACCCGCATAGGTTCAAGTTACCTCCTCTTCTATCAGTTTCGTTTCAAAATCGTCTATAACATATTCCTTGCCATCATACACAATCTTATCAATTGGCTGTTCTTCAAGTTTGATCTTGTCCATTTTTGCAAGTACTGCTTTTGCAAGCAACCAATACACTGTTGCCAATGCCTTTCTACCTCTGTTATTAGCTGGGATAACAAGATCAACCTTTGATGTAACATTATCACTATTGGATATGGCAATCACAGCCAATCCCGCTCGCGTTGCTTCAATAACTGCTTGCTGGTCTGCTTGCGGATCTGTAACAAAGATTAGTTCTGGCTCCATATAGTTTGGAAGTAATGGGTTGGTAAAGGTTCCGGGCATGAACCTCTCTAATATTGGAGTAGCACCAGTAAGTTCACAGAACTTCTCTACTGGTGTTTTTCCATACTCTCTAGCAGAACATACAGCTACCTTTGATATGGGGGTTCTAGCAATAAAATTGGCAGCAACATCGATCCTTTCAAGCGCCTTATTGATATCAAGTATGTATAGACCCTCAGGATTGGCCTTCACGATAAACGGTGACATATATTTGGTCTTTACAGGTGTGCCTACACGTATACCTGTAGAGAGAAGCATCTTCTCAAGAGTTCCTAAAGACTCTTCAACACCACTCATGTCACACACCTGCAAAACACACTAATTTTAAACTTCTGCCATGCCATCAATAAGGCCAGTCTCTGATAAGCGCAGTAGTTCATTCAATTTAGCTATCCTCTCACCCCCAAGCACCCCCGTCTTGATCATTTTAGAGCCAGTAGCAATAGCTATATGCGATATATGAGCATCGGTAGATTCGCCCGAGCGATGCGATGTTACCAACGCGATATTATTTTTTGTCGCTTCTCTAGCGAATTCCATTGCATCATGCAAACTTCCTGCCTGATTCACCTTAAGAATCGCAGCATTACATGCTCCATACTTTATTGCCTCAGCAAGTCTATTAACGTTGGTTACCAAAAGATCGTCGCCAGTAACATATACATTCTTGAATCTTCTAGTTAGTTCAGCCATGTCTTCAAAAGCTTCTTCATGTACCGGATCTTCTGCATAAACAAGTCTGTAATCCTTGATTATGTTTGAAACAAACTCGATCTGCCTTGAGGGTGTAAGTTTCCTTCCCGACCTTGCATAAACATATGCTTTTGCCTTTTCATTCCATAGTGAAGAGGTGGCAAAGTCGACACCTATTGCAATATCCCTCCCAAGTTTGTAGCCACAGTTGTTGCAGGCTTTTTCAACAGCATCCAATGCCTGTATATTGTTCATCTTCGGTGCCCATGCTCCCTCATCCCCTCTTCCATAGGTGAACTCCTTATCCTTACGTTCTATCACATTTTTCAACTCCTTATGCACGTCGAAATTCATCTCTAACGCCTCATTGATCGATTTTGCCCCTATAGGAAGAACAAGAAATTCTTGAATATCTGGGGTGCCGGGACCAGCGTGAGCACCTCCTCCAAGGACATTGCCCAATGGCAAAGGAAACCTGTATGAGCCATTCTTGCTCAGAACCTTACACATGGGCATATTCAATGCCTTTGCAGCCGAGTCTACAGCCGCAATGCTCAATGCGTAAGCAACAGAACCGCCAACCTTGTTATAATTACTTGTAGTATCTATATCATGCAACGCATTATAGATCGCTTCGGTATCGGAGGCGTCGAGTCCGATAAACTTGCTAGAGTTTGATTTCAATACTTGTAATGCACGTTCAACCTTGTCATTTGGAAAACTTACCGCTTCATACTTTCCAACACTTGCACCGGAAGGAGCACATGCTCTGCCCAGATATTTTTGATCAGTAATAACATCTATTTCGATTGTCTTCTGACCTCTGCTGTTGTAGCATATCCTTCCCGCAATGGAAGTTATGCTAGGCATCTCACTCTAACTCTGCCTGTACTTCCTGCTTTCTTCGTCTCAACGCTTCATAATATGGCAGTACCTGATAGATCGTTTCTACCGTTGCAAGGAACATGCGCCTGCAGCAGTATCGTTTCACTCCAAGTTCATCCATGACCTTTGCAGAATCCTCACCTGCTTTAACCCTGTTAACATAAGTTTGGTACTTATCCGCGATCAAACTTCCACAAGTAAAACATCGCACTGGAACTAACACGCCAACTACTCTAATGAAGGCTTTATAAAAACCATTCATCGCAGTAGTTTGAACGCGGGAGTCGCCCAGCATGGCCAAAGGCGCTAGACTGAGGCTCTAGTCTCTTAGGAGTTCGTGGGTTCAAATCCCACCTCCCGCACTTTTCGGCGTGAATACATTTAAGAATAGTTTGTGTGGTAGGTTGCGTATGTCAGGCAAGGAGGAGATTCGAAAACATAAAGAAATATGCGA
>Ga0073934_10001658_pt1 | contig 51591 bp, 50 predicted proteins | sample LarsenN4metaG_FD_76834 | JGI IMG/M metagenome (GOLD analysis project Ga0073934, IMG submission 76834) | Hot spring sediment bacterial and archeal communities from British Columbia, Canada, to study Microbial Dark Matter (Phase II) - Larsen... ...
ATTGCGCCTTCGCGGGACAATGCTGTCCACGTCGGACTCTGCTAACGGTCGCGCTCTGCGACACGCCTACCACCTTTCACTCGTGCCACTCCGACTCAGACCCGAGCAAAAGGTGCGTGCCGCGTACGACCCCACCTCGGGAGGAACAACCGGCTACGCCTACGGCAGCCGCGGACGATCCATGCGGCCCTCTACCTGTAGAGCAGCTGCATGACCGGGGAGAGTGCAGGGATGAACATCAGAATCCAAAGCGCGAGCGACGCGGTAATGACCAGCACCTTCGTTATCACGTCACCCAAAAAGCGCCGTTGAGGAGACATCTTCCCGCGTTGGACACGACGTCTCGCGTTCTCCTCGCCTAATTGCTCCCAGTACCCCATGCGCCTCTCCATCCCCTGATTACTTCCTGGACCCTTTGGGGCTGAATTAATCTGAATACTGATGGGGCATCGCCTTGCAAGGGAGAAGTGCAATTAATTGCGTCATACAACTTTATCGCGTTGGACCAACTGCTGCACCAGATTGCTAACAGAACGTTGCTGAGCCGATCACGCATCCAGTACGCGTGATCGCGCGTGGAGTGATCAGACAATGCGGGGCGAACTCCACGTTGCCAAGGAGGGTCACGTGAACACGCTCTTCCTGCTCATGGCGCAGTACAACGGACGGGCGATCATCCCGGTTGAGACCGTCGTCAAAGACTACTTCTCGCACCTAACCCTCCAGAAGTTCCTGCGTAAGATTGGAGCCGGCGAGATCGCCCTGCCGCTCGTGCGCATCGAGCAGAGCCAGAAAAGCGCCAAGGGCGTGCACCTGCAGGACCTGGCCGATTATCTCGACAAGCGCCGAGCCGAAGCGATAAAGGAAACGAAAGCCCTCTGCGGCTGACGATTTCTGCCGATTCTTCTCCCGCCACTTCCAGCCGCCCCAAACGCCGCACCGGGTTCCCGCCGTTTACAACATTTTATGACTCGGTTCTTACGGGCGCCGTAAATCGTTAATTCTACATTAAAAATTCCGTCAGTCCATCATCGGGGCAATTGCGAATTCACGCGGACTGCGCCTGTCCGCGACCTGCCCGCTCAAACCGGCTGCTTTCTCCATTCCCCGGATTTGAAGAGCGCGCCGCGGGAAATCAAGCGCATTTCGCGGCCAGCACGGATCCGGGCCGGGATTCACGCAATCAGCGCGCGCTGCGAACGTATTGCGTCCGCACCGGAAATCAGCTCGGAAAGCCGGTCGGCGGAGACGGGTCGGGAAAGGAGGAAGCCCTGAAGGTGGCGGCATCCGGCGAGACGCAGGATCAGCGCGTCCTCTTCGGTCTCGACGCCCTCGGCCGTGACGTTGAGGCCCAGCGCATCGGCGAGGGCAACGGTGGCCTGAATGAGTTTCTGCGCGGGGGTGTTGAGGGCGATATCGGCCACGACCGAGCGGTCGAGCTTCAGGTGGTCGAATGTGAACTGCCGAAGATAGCCGATCGAGGAGAAGCCGGTGCCGAAGTCGTCCAGCGCGACGGAGATGCCGAGGTTGCGTACGGCGTCGATGGCGCGCTTCGCGCGGCCCGGATCGGAAATGAGGTAGGTCTCCGTGATTTCCAGGATCAGGCGGTGGGGCTCGATTCCGGTCTCGGCCAGGATCTCCGAAAGCAATTGCTCGAAACCCGGATCGCGGAACTGCGCGGGCGAGACGTTGACCGACACGGCGATGAACGGCCAGCGCTGCGCATCGCGGCAGGCACGGCGGAGGACGACCGCGCCGAGAGTGCCGATGAGCCCGCTCTGCTCCGCGATCGGGATGAAGACATCGGGCGGCACCTCGCCGTGGCCATGGCGTTTCCAACGCACCAGGGCCTCGGCACTGACGACGGTGCGGGTGGCGGCGTCGAAGACCGGCTGGTAGACGACATCGAGCTCTCCCGCCGCGATGGCGTCGCGCAGGTCGGCAGCGATGGCGATGCGCTCGTGCAGCGCCGTGTCCATGGCGTCGTGATAGACCGACACGCGGTTGCCGCCCTCCTCCTTCGCCTGATACATGGCGAGTTCGGTCCGGCGCAGCAGCTCTTCGCGCGACGTCAGCTCGTCGTGGCAGACCGCTATACCGATGCTGGCGCCGACAACCACCACACGGCCCTCGATGTTGACGGGCTTCGACAGATACTCGATCAGCTTCTCTCCGATCTGCCTGAGCCTGGTGCCGTCATCGAAGGCACACAGCGAGAACTCGTCGCCGCCGGAGCGGAACAACTCGGCCTTGTCCTGCGCGAGATGCCTGAGCTTGTCGGCGATCAGACAGAGGAGTCTGTCGCCAATGGCGTGCCCATAGGTGTCGTTGACCTGTTTGAAATCGTCGAGGTCGAGCTGGACGGCGCTCAGCGTGCGGCCGACCGCGCGCGCCTCGGCGATCATCTCGTTCATCCGCTCCCGGCCGGCAAGCCGGTTGGGCAGTCCGGTCAGGGGATCGCGCCGGATGGCCTGATGTGCGTTGCGCTCCCCGAGCTCGATCTGCATCAGGCTGCGCCAGGCGAAGACAATCAGCGCCGCAACCATTGCCCCGAGGAACACGAGCATGGCAAGCACGAAGGGCGCCACCGCTCGCAGCGCCGCCTGGCCCGATCCCGGGCGATCCCAGTAGAGCGTCCCGATCGTCTTGCCCAGCGGATCGGACACGACGACGCCATTCGCCTGCGGCCGGCTGAACGAGAGCCGCAGATTGGGGATGACGTAGCGCTGGGCGAGCTCTGCCGTCGTGGTCGTCCCGAACGCCTTGGCCAGGATCAGTTTCGCTCCGGCAGCGATGTCCGCCTGGTTGGGCGTGTATCCGACTGCAACGGCCGCGAGCCCGTTTCGCGTTTCGATGAGTCCGGTTTCGACGGTGCGCCTGTCCTCTGTCTTCTCCAGGCGGTCGAGCAGAACGGCCAGCCCGCGGCCGAACTCGACCTTGGCCGGCGTGGTCAGCGCGCGCCCGTTGCGGAATCCGAAGACCGTGTCGCCCTTTCCGTCGATCACATAGACGGTGTCGTAGAAACGGCTCACTGCAGTGGTTGCAGCGAACGCCCGCGCCACATTTTCCGGGGTGAATACCGTCCGCCCGGCATTGAGGCTCGAACCGAGCATCGTGAATTCGCCGTGCGCGAGCGCCAGCCGCTCCAGCAGCGAATTCACGGCGGCCTCGACGGTCTTCACCGTGACGCGGCTCTCGATGCGGTCGACGTCGTCGGCCATCCGGTAGAGCGAAAAGAAGACGATGCCGAATGTCGAGGCGAGAATCAGCATCGCCGGAACGACGACGCGCAGTCCGAATTTGGTCGCCCGTTGGTTGAAGAAGGCCATTGCAGCCACCCCAGCACCAGGTCCTCTCTATTACGATTCAAGGACTTAAAGCGCGGTGAAGGGTCGCAGCCGGCCCGAAAACCTTGTGAAAATGGTAATCAATCTGTTGCGTTAACGAGATGTTGGCCGCGCTTGTCCCGGTCAGGCCATTCCGGCGGCGAACATCTCCGGCGAGATGTGGTCGACCGCGCGTGGCGGAATCCGGCGGCCGGGACCGGCGGACCTGAACAAGGCGGTCACCTCATCGGCGGTGAGCGGCTTGCTGATGAAGAAGCCTTGGATGAACTCGCACTGCACCAGGCGCAGCAAAGCGAGCTGCTCGGCATTCTCGATGCCCTCGGCGACCACGGCTAGGTTCATGGCGTCGCCGAGCGAGACAACGGACTGAATGAGGGCGTTCGCCGTCGGGTTAATGCCGATCTCGCGCACGAAGGAGCGATCGACCTTCAGGCGATCGAAGGGGAACTGCCGGAGGTAGCCGATCGAGGAAAAGCCGGTGCAGAAATCGTCAAGCGACAGGCCGAATCCGCATTCCTTGAGCGCGGCCAGCTTTCTCCTGGCTATGGTGGGATTGTTGACGAGGATGCCCTCGGTCAGCTCCAGCTCGAAGGAGCCCGGCTCGATGCCGTAACGCCCGATCAGGGCCATGAGGTCGTCGGCGAAATTCGGATCGCGCAGCTGCACGGGCGATATGTTCACGGTCACGTTCATTTCGGGCCAGCGCCGGAAGTCCTCGCACACCTGGCGCAGGACGAAGCGGCCGACCTCATGGATCAGCCCGGCTTCCTCGGCGACGGGTACGAAGAGGGTCGGCGAGATCGTGCCGAACTCGGGCGAGTTCCAGCGCACGAGCGCCTCCAGCGCGACGATTGAGAAGTCGTTGGCGCGAACGATCGGTTGATAGACGACGGTCAGCTCGTCGAGCTCCATGGCCCTGCGAAGCGCCTTTTCGATCTGCTTCTTCTCCAGCGCGCCGGTTTCCATCGACGGATGGTAGGGCACGGCCTCGCGCTCTGCGGCGGCCTTGGCCTGATACATCGCAAGATCGGCGCGGCGGAGAACCTCCGCCGGGGTCACGCCGCGCCGGTTCGCGATCGCGAAGCCGATGGCGGCTGTGACGTGGAAATCAAAGCCATGGACGGTGAACGGCCGGTCGAGCGCGTGCACCAGCGCGTTGGCGCAGTTCTCGGCTGCTTCCTTCACGCCATCGCCGATCAGGGCAACTGCAAACTCGTCGCCGCCGATGCGCGCGAACGGCATACCGGGCGGAAGCTGCGAGGAGAGCCGCTCGGCGATGACCTTGACGAGCTCGTCGCCGCCATGGTGGCCGATGGAGTCGTTGACCGCCTTGAACCCGTTCACGTCGAAATAGATCATCGCGAGATTACCCTGGGCACTCGCTTGGCGGAAAGGTTCGGATTCGAGAACCTGGTTGAAGCCATTGCGGTTCATCAGGCCCGTGAGCGAGTCGGTGCGCGCAGCGGTGACTGCGCTCTGTTCGCTCGCGGTAAGCGCAAGCGCCAGGCGCCGAGCCTGAACGGCCGACGCAACGGCGATGACGAAAAAGAGAAGCACCGCGATGCCCAGCGGGAATGCGACCTCGCGCAGTGCCGCGTAACCGGGCATCGGGAGCTGCCAGACGAAGTCGCCTATCCGCTCGCCGGACAGATCGAGTACCGGCAGGAAGCTCGTGTCGTCAGCAGCCTGGACGCCGGGCGTCGCCTTGCGGAATCGCAGGTCGCCAACCAGGAAGCCCTGCCCGATCCTGCCGAGGATCGCCTCCGACATCGGCTGCCCGACCACCAGGATGGATGATGTGGCCGGGTCGGTGGCGAAGGCTTCGTACGGTGCAAAGCGACTGAAGGCCACCATCATCGCGCCGTCCGGTGTCGCCACGAATCCGGTATGGACGCCGGTATCGGCGAGCTGCCGGTCGAACAGCATGCGCGCCATGACTTCGGCGACTCGCCCGGTGAGCACCTCCCGCGGGGAGGCCACTCCGGCGCGCGTGCGCCATTCGTATTCCACCTTCCCGGCGGGCGAAACGATTGCGACCGTTTCGCCGACCGGCGCACGGGCCGCAGCAACGCCGAGGTTTGCCGCAATGCGCGCCTCGTCGTGCCGGATGTACGCGCCGTAGAGCTGGGCCTTCCAACTCTCGTGGCTCACGAGGTGGCCGAGCTCACGCGAAAGCGCATCGATGCCGCCCGTCACAAGGGTGCGTGTGGCGCGCTGCGCTTCCTCGTTCTGGCGCTGGGCCATCCATGAGACGGCAAATGTCACCGTCAGCACGGTCAGCAGTATCCCGGCAACGAGATTGAGTGTGATACGCCCGGTGATCGCTCGTGCCATGCCCCGCCCGCGGCTGCCGTTTTCGCCCTTTGGTCAGGGATCATGGCGGGGAACGATTTCGATCAAATTAATGGAATAATACGCATTTTTCCCTCCGCGATTGCGCAATCGCTTAACCATCCCGCTGAAGGTGAGACGGAACCGAGCGCTATTCGTCGCGCATCGCGACGAGCGAGGCATTGCCGCCGACGGCAGCGGTGTCGGTCGATATCGTCTGCTCAACAGCGAAGCGGCGGAGGTAGTCCGGGCCGCCGGCTTTCGGTCCCGTGCCGGAAAGGCCGGAGCCGCCGAAAGGCTGCACGCCGACGACCGCACCGATCATCGACCGATTGACGTAGACGTTTCCAACCGGCAGGCGCGCGGCGATGCGCGAGGCGGTCTCCCCGACGCGGCTGTGAATGCCGAGCGTCAGCGCAAAGCCGCTTGCGGCAATCGCATCGACGATCGCGTCGAGCTCGTCTGCCTTCCACCGCACGACATGGAGGACGGGACCGAACACCTCCGACGAGAGGCGGGCGGCGCAGTCAAGCTCGATTATGTGGGGCGCGAGAAAATTGCCTCCGGCGGGGAGATTGGCGGGCAGCTCACCCGCGTATCGCACCTTTGCATAGGAGGCTGCACGCATGGCCGCCACATGACGCTGCAGGGCCGCCATAGCGTCCGCGTCGATAATCGGTCCGATGTCGGTGGCGAAGTCGGCGGGATCCCCAGGCTTCAGTTCGCGGGCAGCGCCCTCGATCATCGCCAGCATCTCGTCGGCCACATCTTCCTGAAGGAAGATCAGGCGCAGGGCCGAGCAACGCTGACCCGCAGAGCGGAACGCGGACTCGACCGCGTCGTCGGCGACCTGTTCGGGCAGTGCTGTCGCATCGACGATCATTGCGTTGATCCCGCCGGTTTCGGCGATCAGCGGCACGATCGGCCCGTCCCTGGCGGCAAGGGCCCGGTTTATGCGCCAAGCCGTGTCGGTCGAGCCGGTGAAGACAACGCCTGCGCAGACCGGCTCGCCAACGAGCGCAGCACCGACTTCGCCTGCCCCGGGTGCGAAGAGGAGAACATCCTCCGGTATCCCGGCGCGATGAAGGAGGCGCACCGCGGCGAACGCCGTGAGCGGCGTCTGCTCCGCCGGCTTCGCGACGACCGCGTTGCCCGCCGCGAGCGCGGCGGCAACCTGGCCGACGAAGATGGACAGCGGGAAATTCCAGGGCGAGATCGCAGCGAAGACACCGCGCGGACGATAGCGAAGCGCGTTCTCCTCGCCCGTGGGGCCCGGCAGGATCGTCGCGGCGCCGAACAGCCGGCGAGCCTCGGCCGCATAGTACCGGCAGAAGTCGATCGCCTCGCGCCACTCGCCGATGCAGTCCACGACGGTCTTGCCACCCTCGCGGATCAGGAGCGCAACGAGGAAGTCCCGTTCGTTTTCCAACATCCCGGCAGCGCGGTCGAGGACGACGGCGCGCTCTTCGGCTGCGGTGGCCGACCAGCGGCGGAAGCCGTCCGAGGCCTTCCCGAAGATCGCCGGGGCAAGCGATGGGGGCGTTTCAAGCACGACGCCTATCGTCTCGCCATTGGCGGGATTGCGGACAGGGCGCGGCTCGCCCGCGACAGGCAGTCCGGCAAGCAGCGGTGTCGCGGCGACGGGCGGTTTGGCGTTGGCGACGCCGTTGCGAAGCGCTTCCAGGGCGGCACTGTCGCCAAACTCGAATCCCGCGGAATTGCGCCGGGACGTGGCAAATAGGTCGGGTGGGAGCGGAATTCGTGCGTGGCGCGCGCCGCCACGCGCGAGACGCGCGGCAGGACGGACGAGCAACTCTTCAAGGGGTACGCTCCGGTCGCCGACGGCGGCGACGAATGCGGAGTTCGCGCCGTTCTCAAGAAGCCGGCGCACGAGATACGCAAGGAGATCGCGATAGACGCCGACGGGCGCATAGATCCGGCAGCCGATGGACGGATCGTCGCGGCGCAATGCCTCGTAGAGGTCCTCCCCCATCCCGTGCAGGCGTTGAAACTCGAACCCGGAAGTGCCGCCGGCCATTTCCAGTATTGTCGCGACGGTCAGCGCGTTGTGGGTGGCAAATTGCGGAAAGATGCGCGGGCGGGCGGCCAGCAATCGCCGGGCGCAGGCGAGGTAGGAGATATCGGTTGCCGGCTTCCGGGTGAACACCGGATAGTCAGGCAGTCCCCTCTCCTGCGCGCGTTTTATCTCCGTGTCCCAATACGCACCCTTGACGAGGCGGATCATGAATCGATTGCCGGTCGCGGCGGCGCACTCGATGAGCCAATCGACGACCGATGCCGCTCGCTTCTGGTAGGCCTGAACCGCGAGGCCGAGGCCTTCCCAGCCGCGCAGCGCCGGATCGCGCACAAGGCCGGAGAACAGTTCGAGCGACAGTTCGAGCCGATCGGCCTCCTCCGCATCGATGGTGAAGTTCAGATCGTGCGCCCTCGCCATGCGGGCGAGATCGAGGAGCCGCGCGCCGAGTTCGCGGAGCACGCGTTCGCGTTGCAGCGGCTCATATCGCGGATGGAGCGCGGAGAGCTTCACGGAAACGCCGCGGCGGGCGGGTAGCGGTGTGTCGCCGGCAGTGCTGCCGATTGCCTCGATCGCGGCGGCGTAGGCGTCTGCGTACCGGCGCGCGTCGGCAGCGGTGCGCGCCGCCTCGCCCAGCATGTCGAAGGAGAAGCGGAATCCGCGCGCTTCCAAAGGGCGGGCCCGACGAAGGGCCTCGTCGATGGATTCGCCGACCACGAAACGATGCCCGAGAAAGCGCATCGCCTGCCGGACGGCGGTGCGGACGGCGGGCGCGCCCAGGCGCCTGACGAGGCCCGCGAGCAGACCTTCCGGCGTGTCCTGGTGGCGAACGAGGCGGGACGAAACTCCCAGCGCCCAGGTCCAGGCCGAGAGGAGCCATTTTTCGCCATGGCCGCCGTGCTCGCGCCAAGCGGCGCCGCCGAGCCGATCCTCGATGAGCCGGTCCTGAGTGACAGCGTCGGGGATACGCAGAAGCGCCTCTGCGAGCACCATCAGGGCCAGCCCTTCCGGAGTCGACAGGCCGTATTCGCGGAGGAAATCCTCAAGCCCCCCGATGGGTTCGCTGGCCGCGCGAATTGCGGCGATCAGGCGGCTGGCGCGGCGGTCAATCGCGGCCTCCCGTGCCGGGTCCAGTGCCGTCTCGCGGACATATTCGCGAAGCAACCCCCCGTCGTCCGCTGCATACGGCGCGACGAAACTGGGGATGAGGCGGTCTTCCGCGCGAGCCATCGCCGCTTGTCCCGCGGGCGGGAATGCCCGGGCGCCCGCATAATGACGTAGCTGGCGCGGGGCGGTCAAAGACGATAGAAACCGATATCGGACCTCGTGCCGCGCGCAACAGCGCGGGCGCCTGCAAATCCCAGGATGGCGAATGAAAACCGACACGGCTCCGGTGCGGCTGAGCGACTATCGTCCGCCGGATTATCTGGCGGACAAGGTCTCGCTCGACTTCCGCCTTGCCCCCCAGGGCACGCGGGTGACGGCGCGCGTGTCGCTCCGGCCCAACGAGGGCGCGGTCGGCAGGCCGCTCGTTCTGGCCGGCGACGAGCTCACGCTCGTCAGCGTGGCGCTCGACGGCGTGCCGTTGAGGCCGCCGCGTTTCGAGGCGACTGGAGAGCATCTAACGATCCATGACGTCCCGGCCGGACCGTTCACGCTCGAGACGGTCACGGAGATCAATCCGGCCGCCAACACAAAGCTCATGGGTCTCTACCGGTCGGCATCGACCTATTGCACGCAATGCGAGGCGGAAGGATTCCGGAGGATTACATATTTTCCGGACCGGCCGGACGTGCTCTCCGTCTATACGACGCGGATCGAGGCCGATCGGACCGAGGCGCCGATCCTGCTCTCCAACGGGAATCTCATCGACAGCGGCGTCATCGAGGGGACAAACCGCCATTTCGCCGTGTGGCACGATCCGTTCCCGAAGCCGTCCTACCTGTTCGCGCTCGTCGCCGGGGATCTCGGCATGCTGACCGATCGATTCACAACGAGGTCGGGCCGGCGAGTGGAGCTGCGTATCTATTGCGAGCACGGCAAGGAAGCGCGCTGCACCTACGCGATGGACTCCCTGAAGCGAGCCATGCGGTGGGACGAAGTGGCGTTCGGGCGCGAATACGACCTCGACATCTTCATGATCGTCGCCGTGTCGGACTTCAACATGGGCGCCATGGAGAACAAGGGACTCAACATTTTCAACGACAAGTACGTGCTGGCCGATCCGGATACGGCCACCGACAGCGATTTCGCGCATGTCGAGGCAGTTATTGCGCACGAATACTTTCACAACTGGACGGGCAATCGCATCACCTGCCGCGACTGGTTCCAGCTCTGCCTCAAGGAGGGGCTGACGGTCTTCCGCGACCAGGAGTTCTCTTCTGACGAGCGTTCGCGGCCGGTGAAGCGCATCGCGGACGTGCGGATGCTCATGGCGCGGCAGTTCCCGGAAGACGCCGGTCCTCTCGCCCATCCGGTGTGGCCTGAAATATACTATGAAATCAATAACTTCTACACCGCCACGGTATACGAGAAAGGCGCCGAGGTCATCCGAATGCTCAGGACGCTGATCGGCGCAAAGGATTTCCGGCGCGGCATGGACCTCTATTTCGAGCGACATGACGGGCGGGCCGCGACCGTGGAGGATTTTCTCGAATGCTTTGCCGATGTGTCCGGGGTCGATCTCACGCAGTTCAAGCTCTGGTACAGCCAGGCCGGAACACCAGAGGTCGTGGCGAGCGGCAGCTACGACGCTGGCGCGCGACGCTACACGCTGTCGCTGGCACAGAACGTTCCGGCGACGCCGGGCCAGCCCGTCAAGCAACCGATGCACATTCCGATCCGGTTCGGCCTTGTCGGACCGAACGGCGAGGATCTTGCCTTTGACGCGGCGGTGGGAGCGGCCGTTACCGGCGACGTGATCCATCTCACCGAACCGAGTCAATCGGTCGTCTTCAGCGGCGTGTCGGCTCCGCCGGTACCGTCGCTCCTGCGCGACTTTTCTGCGCCGGTGAAGCTTGCGATCGAATTGATGCCGGCAGAGCTTCTCTTCTTGGTCCGCGCGGATGCCGATCCATTCAACCGCTGGCGGGCGGCGGAAATGCTGTCGATGCGGCAGCTCATCGCCGCCACCGCAAACATAAGAGCGGGAAAGCAGGCAGATTTCGATCCCGACTTCATCGACGCACTTGGCGAAACGGCGGAGAACGAGGCACTCGAGCCCGCCTTCCGCGCGCAGGTCCTGCAGCTTCCCGGCGAATCGGACGTCGCGCGCGACATAGGACACGACGTCGATCCTGACGCGATCGCGGCGGCACGCAACGGGCTCAGGGCGGCAATTGCCCGGCGGATCGGCGGGCGGCTGGAACGGCTTCACGAGACGCTCCACGTCGCCGGCCCCTACTCGCCGGATGCGGCGAGTGCGGGCAAGCGTTCGCTGCGGAATGCATTGCTGGACCTGCTGACCGGCGACGGGAGCCGCGCGGCGATAGATCTTGCGGTGTCGCGATTCCATTCTGCCGACAACATGACGGACCGCATGGCGTCGCTCTCCGTCCTGTGTCACATCGGAGCCGAGGAACGCCACGCGGCTCTCGAGCAGTTCTATGCGCGCTACGAGGGCGATCCTCTGGCGATCGACAAGTGGTTCACGCTTCAGGCGACCACTCCGGCGACCGATACACTCGACCGGGTGAAGGCGCTGATGAAGCACCCTGCCTTCTCGATCTCCAATCCCAACCGCATTCGCGCCCTGATCGGCGGGTTCGCTGCAGGCAACCAGACACAATTCAACCGGGCGGACGGTGCGGGCTACGATTTTCTCGCCGATTTCGTGCTGGAGCTCGATCCGCGCAATCCGCAGACGGCCGCGCGGCTGCTGGCCAGCTTCCGCTCGTGGCGCGCGCTGGAGGAAAGGCGGCGGAAGAAGGCCGAGTCCGCCCTCAACCGGATCGCGGGAGCTGAGCTGTCCCGTGACACACGGGATATCGTCACGCGAACACTCGCCTGAACGACGTGGCACGGAATCGCGGCGCCCCAAAGGTTGACGCGGCGTTACGATTATCTCTGGACAAGGCGAATCGCTGTGAGTCAAATAATGGCGATTCGGGCTAGTGGGGTCGCCTGATTCGTTCACCGTAAACGTGGGGGCATGCCGATGGCGCGGGCGCACACAGCCCACCCATTGGGGCGGGAGCGCGCGCCTTTTCCAGAGACAAGGCATGCGCCGCCGCTCGGAATTCCGGGGATGGCGCGCCTGCTGGCCCGGCCCGCGTATCAGCGGTTTCTTGCGGCCGAACCGTTTCTGCGCCGTCTCATCCCGGTCCTGATCTTCATCTTCCTCGCGATCGTGGCGCTGCTGCGGCTGGTGCAGCTCGTCGACATCCGGGAGGCCCGCGAGCAGCAGGCGCAGGCGATGGTCGCTATGACCACCGCTGTCGTCGCCTCGGAGCTCAGGCGAGCCGAGCCGACGGTACCGACGGCAGGGCGCGCGCTGGCCGTGCGCGACATACTGGCCGATGCGCTTACCCCGGCGGCAACCCAGGACGGCCGCCGCGTGATCGTCACCGACGAGGACGGCGCGATCATCGTCACCGCACCGCGCGACACCGGACTTGAGGGAACGAAACTCGGCGGGATCCTTTCCGACGCGCAGCCGCTGTTCCTGTTCGGTGAGCGGGCCGGCGTGATGAACGTGTCGCTGGCAACGGGCGAAGCTGCGCTGGCGGCCGCCAGCAGGCTCTCAGGCAAGCTCGGCTGGGTCGCCGTCGTTCAGCCGACCGAGCAGATGCTGGCGGCATGGCGCAACGACGTATCCATGAATGTCTCGATCTTCGTTGCCACGAGCGCCGTTCTGCTGGTGATCCTCTACGGCTATTTCGCGCAAGCGACGCGGGCCAAGGAGGCCGATCGGATCTATGCGGCAACGCACGAACGGCTCGATATGGCGCTTATGCGCGGGCGATGTGGGCTGTGGGAATGGGATCTTTCGGAGGGCCGGCTCTTCTGGTCGAAGTCCATGTTCGCCATCCTCGGGTATCCGGCGCGCGACACCCTGCTCGGCTTCAGCGAGGTGAACGCGCTGATGCATCCGGAGGAGGAGGACCTGATGAGCATGGTCGAGGCGCTCTACGACTCAGGCGAGCGGGCCATCGACCGTGCCTTCCGGATGCGGCATGCGAACGGCGAGTGGGTATGGCTGCGGGCGCGCGCCGAGATCGTGGCGCGCGACGACGGCGGGCCGCACCTTCTCGGCATCGCGGTGGATGTGACGGAACAGATGCGGCTTGCAGAAAGCACGCAGACGGCGGACCTCAGGTTGCGCGATGCAATCGAAGCGATCTCCGAAGCGTTCGTGCTCTGGGATGCCGACAACCGGCTGGTACTCTGCAATTCGAAGTACCGACAGCTTCACGGCCTCAGCGAGGAAGACGCCGTGGCCGGGCAACCCTACGCGGTTGTGATGGCGGCGGCACGCCAGCCCATCGTCCGAGCGGAAATGGCACCCGGCGGGCAGCCTGACGAGGGCGGTCGCAGCTACGAGGCGCAACTGGAGGACGGCCGCTGGCTCCAGATCAACGAGCGACGCACGAAGGACGGCGGGTTCGTGTCGGTCGGCACCGACATCACGCAGATCAAGCGGCACGAAGAGAAGCTGATCGAGGGCGAACGGCGTCTGGTGGCGACCATCGCCGACCTGCAGAAATCGCAGGAAGCGCTGGAGCGTCAGGCCAAGCAGATGGTTGAACTCGCCGAGCAATATGCCAAGGAAAAGGACCGGGCCGAAGATGCCAACCGGACGAAATCGGAATTCCTCGCCAACATCAGCCACGAACTCAGAACGCCGCTGAACGCCATCATCGGATTTTCCGAGATCATGCGGTCAGGCGTGTTCGGAGGGCTGGGCTCGCCCAAATACCGCGAGTATTGCAGCGACATCCACGACAGCGGCACCTATCTCCTCGGAGTCATCAACGACGTGCTCGACATGTCGCGGATCGAGGCCGGGCGCTTCAGCCTGAATATCGAGGACCTGCTTCTCGACGACCTTATCGACGAGGCGCTGGGGGTGGCCACGGCACAGGCGGAGGCGCGATCGCTGACAGTCACATCGGAAATCCAGAAGAACGTGCGGCTCGCGGGGGACCGGCGCGCATTGCGGCAGATTCTGATCAACCTTCTTTCGAACGCAGCAAAGTTCACGCTCAACGGGGGACGGATCAGGTTCCGGGCGCGCGTGGTCGGCAGGGCGGTCGTGCTGACAATCGGCGACACCGGGATCGGCATTCCCAAGGCGGCGCTCGGCAAGATCGGGCGGCCGTTCGAGCAGGTGCAGAATCAGTTCACGAAGAGCCACCGTGGATCGGGGCTGGGGCTCGCAATCACGCGCTCTCTCATCGAGCTTCACGGCGGCGCATTGCGGATCCTCTCGCGTGAGGGCGAAGGTACGATCGTGTCGGTGCGGATGCCGGTGTCGCGCGCGGAGGGCGAGACGCCCGCATAGTCGTGCCCTTGCATCTTCCGCTTTTTTCAGGTCCCCAGTATCCGCTCGAAGCTCCTGCGTACCGCGGCCTCGCTGTCGCGCAGGTGGGCGTCAAGGGTTGCGAAGTCCGGCAGCTCGCCGGCCTGAGCCAGGAGTTCGAGGAGACCGCGCGGCGCCTTCTCCGGGTCGAGCGGTTCCGGAAGGCAGAGCCGGAGTACCTGTATCAGCGTCTGGTAGAGGCGCAGCGCGGGCACAAGCACGTCCCGCTCCGCTGCGGGCAGCAGACCGGCATCGGCAGCTCGGGCAAGAACCGCTTCCGTTTCCACGTCGAGAATCTCCGGGCGTCGTGCGCCGAAGGCGAGCTGGAGATACTGGGCGACGAATTCGATATCGAGCAACGCGCCCGGCGCGAGCTTGAGGTCCCAGCGGCCGCCGTGTCCCTTCTCCTCCTCGACGGTGGCGCGCATTGTGCGTACATCCGCGGCGACCGCGGCCGGATCGCGCGGGCGCGTCAAGATCGCGTGTATCTCGCGCGTCGCGCGCTCGCGGAGACCGGGATCGCCGGCGATGACCCGGGCACGCGTCAGCGCCATATGCTCCCATGTCCACGCATCCCTTGCCTGATAGGTGGCGAAGGCATCGAGTTTTGTGGCAAGCGGGCCAGACTTTCCCGAAGGCCGCAGCCGGAAGTCGACCTCGTAAAGCTTGCCTTCGGCAGTCGGCGCAGAAAGAGCCGCGACGAGCCGCTGCGTCAGGCGCGCATAGTATTGCGTGCTGGGGAGCGAGCGGAGCCCCCTGGATGAGGTTGCCCCAGGGGCGTAGTCGTACAGCAGGATGAGGTCGAGGTCCGATGCCGCGTTCATCTCCCGGCCGCCCAGGCGTCCGAGGGCCAGCAAGGCCAGTTCGCCGCCTGGCATCGTTCCATACACGCGCTCGAACTCGGCGCGCGCGCGGTTGAGGACTTCGCCGATGAGCAGCTCGGCGAGGTCCGCGTATGCTGCACCGGCATGGCGTGCAACGAGTGCCCCGGCGATCACGCGTGCACCGATCAGGAAGCGCTGTTCCTGTCCAAAGATGCGGGCGCGGTCGAGCGCATCCTCGTAGTCGCGCGCCTCGCTCAGGGAATCGGACAGCCGGCGGGCCAGCCGCTCGCGGTCCGGCAGGCGGCCGAAGAAGGCAGGTTCTATCAGGGCATCGAGGACATGCGGACGTGCGATGACGGTCTCCGCGAGACTGGGCGCAGTGCCGAGGATTGTGGCGAGCAGATCCAGCAGATCGGGATTGGAATGCAGGAGTGCGAACAGCTGGACGCCGGCCGGGAGGCGCGCGAGGAAGCGGTCGAACGCCGCGAACGCTGCGTCCGCATTGTCGGTGCCAGCCAGCGCCTCGAGCAAGGCGGGCGTGATCTCCGTGAGCCGCTCGCGCGCGGCCGCCGAGCGCATGGCCGGGTAGCGACCGAAGTGCCAGCCGCGGATCGTGCGGGTAACCTCCGCGGGTCGGGCGTAGCCGAGGCGGGTGAGCGCCTCCAGCGTATCGGGATCGTCGGCATCTCCCGTGAAGACGAGGCTGCCGGTGCTGGTGGAGAGCGCCGGCGCGGTCTCGAACAGACCGGCGTAGTGGCGGCGTACCGATTCAAGCTTCGGCAACAGGGCGCCGGCGAATTCGTCGGCCGAAGAAAAGCCGGAAAGCAGAGCGATCCGCTCGAGCCCTTCCGGCGTGTCGGGGAGCGCGTGCGTCTGCTCGTCGGCGATCATCTGAAGGCGATGCTCGATGCGCCGCAGGAACTCGTAGGCCGCCGTCATGTCGTCGCGGGCCGCGGCGTCGATCCACCCTTCGCGCTCCAGAGCCGCCAGCATCTCAAGCGTGCGCCGGCCGCGGAGGCCGGGGTTGCGTCCGCCGGCGATCAATTGCTGCGTCTGGACGAAGAATTCGATCTCGCGAATGCCGCCGCGACCGAGCTTGATGTTGTGCCCGGCCACCGCAATCTCGCCGTGCCCGCGGTGATCGTGTATCTGCCGCTTGATCGAGTGGATGTCGGCGATGGCCGCGTAGTCGAGATATTTGCGCCATATATAGGGGACGAGCGCTGCAAGGAAGGCTTCGCCGGCCGCAATATCCCCGCCGACCGGCCTTGCCTTGATGAGCGCCGCGCGCTCCCAGTTCTGGCCCTGGCTCTCGTAGTATTGCAGGGCGGCCGCCGTGGAGATGGCGACGGCGGTGGAGCCCGGGTCCGGACGGAGGCGCAAATCGGTACGAAATACGTAGCCGTCCGCCGTTCGCTCCTGGAGAAGGTGGACGAGGCGCTGTGTCAGACGGACAAAGAGTTTCGCCGGCTCAACGTCCGCGGCAAGCGGCGCGATTTCGCGGTCGAACAATACGATCAGATCGATGTCGCTTGAGTAGTTGAGCTCGCCTGCGCCGAGCTTGCCCATGCCGAGCAATATCCATCCGGACCCGCGGGCGGGATCGCCCGTATCGGCAAGACGAATGGCTCCGCTGTCGTGCTCGCGGCGGAGAAGAAACGCGGCGGCCGACGATACCGCCGCCTCGGCGAACCGCGACAGCGCCTCCGTCGTCGCGACGACGTCCCAGACGTTGCCGAGATCGGCCAGGGCGACCAGCAGGGCCAATTCCGACCGGGCGCGGCGAAGGGCGGCCATCATGTCCGACTCCTCCGTGTCGCGCCATGCGCTGCGAACGCCGGTGCATATTTCTTCGAGACGCGCCGCGGGCTCGGCAGACAGCGTTGCGATCAGCCGTTGGGGGTCGTCGCGCATCAATCCGCGCAGGAACGGGGATGTCCCGGCGACGTCGGCGAGGAAACCGCCAAGGCCGGCGTTGCCCTTGAGCAGTCGGCCCAGCTTTCCTTCAACACCGGCCGATCGCGCCGCCTCCCGAAGCGCGTCGAGCTGCGGTCCATTCGCGGGCGCGCCCGCCCTCAAAGGGCGAATCGCCGCCGCGAGGGTTCGGGATCGCGGTTTCGTATTTGCCTTGCGCCCGGTGCCGCGCCGCGTCATTGCTTCTCCGTCCCGAGAGGAAGGCGAATCGATACCGAGAGGCCGGGTGCGTTGTCACCCAGCGTTATCGTGCCGCGGTGCATGCGCACGACGGCCGCCACGAGGCTAAGCCCCAACCCGCTGCCTGGCGCCGAGCGGCTCTTTTCAAGGCGGACGAAACGCTGAAGCACGCGCTCGCGGTCGCCTTCCGGAACGCCCGGACCGTTGTCGTCGACGCGGAGCACCAGGTGGCCGTCCTCGACGGCCGCGCTGACGCGGACGCGGAAAGGACCCGCCTCACCCGATGTGCTGCAGTGCTTGATCGCGTTGTCGACAAGATTGGCAAGCGCCTGCCCAAGCAATTCGCGATTGCCGCGGACGGGAAGCGGGCCTTCCGCGGCGGCGCTCAGTTCGACGTCGGCCTCTTCGGCCAGGGGCTCATACAGCTCAACGACATCGCGGACGATGCCGGTGGCGTCCGTGACCGTCATCGCGATATCCGCGGCACCGGCTTCGACGCGCGCGATCATCAGGAGCGCGTTGAAGGTGCGGATGAGCTGATCCGACTCCTCGATCGTCGATTCGAGAGCGGCGCGGTAGCTCGCGATATCGGGCGGGCCGGCCAGTGTTGCCTCCACGCGGTTCCGGAGCCGCGTAAGCGGCGTCTTGAGATCGTGGGCGATGTTGTCGGATACGTCCTTCAGGCTGTAGAGCAGCATCTCGATCCGGTCGAGCATGGCATTCAGGCTGGCGGCCAGGCGGTCGAACTCGTCGCCCGTGCCGGCAATCTCAAGACGCTCGCTGAGGTCGCCTTCCATGATCCGCCGGCTTGCGGCTGTCGCCTGATCGATGCGACTGAGCACGCGGCGGCTCACATATATCCATCCGACGATGCCGAGCACTGCGAGCAGCGCGACTGCCCAGCCAAGCGAGCGCAGGATGATGCCGCGAAAACGCTCGCTCTCCGCAAGGTCGCGGCCGATGACCATGTGCAGCCCGCCGGGCAAGACAACCGACTCGACCATCGCCAGCCTCTCGCGGGTCGAGCCGGTCTCCAGGGTGTAGGGAAGGATCACCGGATTGCCGGATGCGTTACGGAGAAGCTCACGGGGCACTTCGGCGATGTTGCCAGCGATGGCGACGCCATTCGCGTCTGCGAGGAGATAGAGGTTGGCGCCGGGTTCCCGGCTTCGGGCCTCGACTGCGCTGACGACGGCAGCGGTGCCGCCGATGCGGTGCTGCTCCTCGATGCCGCGAACGTCGGCCTCGATGGTTTCGCGAAGCTGGGCGGCAAGCAGCCTGTCGGTGCTGTAGGAGATGTAGAAGACGAACCCGACGGCAAAAGCCGTGAATACCGCCAGATAGATCGCGGAAAGACGAAAGGCGGTGGTCGCGAAGATCCTACTGCGTGCCGCCACGGATCATGTATCCGGCGCCCCTGACCGTGTGCAGCAGGGCTTCGTCGAATCCCTTGTCGATTTTTGCGCGCAGCCGCGAGATGTGCACGTCGATAACGTTCGTCTGGGGGTCGAAATGATAGTCCCAGACGTTCTCGAGCAGCATCGTCCGCGTGACAACCTGCCCGGCATGCTTCATCAGATATTCCAGAAGCCGGAACTCACGCGGCTGGAGCGGAATGATCTTGCCGGCGCGCGAAACTGTGTGCGCCAGGCGGTCCAGCTCCAGATTGGCCACGCGGTAGACCGTCTCGGCTTCTCCCGACTTTCGCCGGCGGGCGAGTGCCTCGACGCGCGCCAGCAATTCGGAGAATGCAAAAGGCTTGGGGAGATAGTCGTCGCCGCCGGAGCGCAGACCCACAACACGATCGTCCACCTGACCGAGGGCGGAGAGGATCAGCACCGGCGTCTGGTCGCCTTTCGCCCGCAGGTCCTCGATCAGCGCGATGCCGTCGCGGCTCGGCAGCATCCGGTCCACTACCAGCACGTCGTAACCGCCGCCTGCCGCCATGGACGCGCCGGCAATGCCGTCAGCCGCGTGGTCGGCCACGTGGCCGGCCTCGCGCAGTGCCTTTACCAGATAGGCAGCCGTCTCGGAGTCGTCCTCGACTATCAGAATCCGCATGGCTCATCCTTAGCGAAGTTGCGGATTTCGGTCAGCTATCCTCCGCAATGCCCCGCCAAAAAAAACGACAGGCTGGCGAACCAGCCTGTCGTCGGGCTCGGCGGAAGCGTCGGGGGCGACGCGGGTGCGCTCCCGCCGGTCCATTCGGGTTCAGGTCTTGGCGAACGACAGCGCCACGTGAAGGGTGCGGTCGCCCGATTTGATCCTGAACAATACCGCCTTCAGTCCCTCGGCCCTTGCATCCGCAACCGCCTTCTCCACGTCCTGGGGCGTCGAAACCGGGTGGTTGCTCACGGCCACGATCACGTCGCCGGGCTGCAAGCCGTTGTCGGCGGCAATGCCATTGGGATCGACGTCGGAAATCACAACGCCGTCGGAACTGGCCGAGCCGAGGCTCAGGCCGAAGTCCTTAAGCGCCGTCGGCGTGGTCGCCGGCGGCGGCGCCAAGCTCGCCTGCTGCTGCGGGCCGGGCATCGTGCCGAGCTTGACAGGCACGTTCTGTTCCGCGCCATCGCGGTACAGCGTGACATTCACGGTCGTGTCCGGCGCATAGCTGGCGATCATCCGCGCAAGGGCGCTTGAATCCTCGATCTTCTTGCCATCCACGGCAACGATCACGTCGCCCGCCTTGATGCCCGCCTTGCCGGCCGGGCTGTCCTCGGTCGGCGTCACGACCAGCGCACCCCTGGCCTCGCTCAGGCGGAGGCTGGCGGCGATCTCGGCGGTGACCGGCTGAATCTGCACGCCGAGCCAACCGCGGACGACCTGACCGTGCGTCTTGAGGGTCTCGACGATCTGCTTGGCTGTCGCCGCGGGAATGTCGAACGCGATACCGACGCTGCCGCCGGACGGCGAGTAGATGGCGGTGTTGATGCCGATCACCTCGCCCTTCATGTTGAAGGTCGGACCGCCGGAGTTGCCGCGGTTAACGGCCGCGTCGATCTGAATGTAGTCGTCATAGGGGCCGGCGCCGATGTTGCGTCCCTGCGCCGAAACGATGCCCGCGGTCACAGTACCGCCCAGGCCGAAGGGATTGCCCACCGCGACCACCCAGTCGCCGACCCGCACCGGATCGTCGGAGAATTTCACGTAGGTGAAATCGCGGTCCGCATCGACCTTGAGCAAGGCGAGGTCCGTCTTGTCGTCTTTGCCGATGACCCTGGCGGTAAGCTCGGTGCCGTCATGCATGACGAGCGTGACCTCGGTTGCATTGTCGACGACGTGGTTGTTGGTGACGACGTAGCCGTCGCCGGAGATGAAGAAGCCGGAGCCGAGGCCCAGGGAGCGCCGCGGCGGGGTCGGCCTCGGCACATTCGGCGCGTTGGGACCGCGGAACTCGCGGAAGAAGCGCTCGAAAGGCGAGCCCGGTGGGAACGGGAAATCGTCGAAGCTCGGGCCATCGTCGCTGCTGACGCCCGCGACTGTCTTCACACGAACGCTCACGACTGCCGGGCTTACCTTCTCGGCAAGATCGGCAAAGCTCGGGACCTGCACGGGCTCGACGACCACCGGCTCCGCGCGGGCGGCGCCATGAGGAACGACGGTCGCCTGGGCGAACAACGCGCCACCGAGCACCAGGGCAAGCGCGGTGCCGAGAAGCGCCTTGCTACGGCGACCCATGTTCGAAGTTGGTACTGATTGGTTCACGGCAGAGTCTCCAGTCAGGAATGCACAGGCGGCCGTTCCAGCCGCTCCCGGAGGGCAATATGGGCGGGGCGACCTTACGGCGGAATGGCGCGGGGATTAATTCTCCGTAAGGTGGGGACGAAACCGGCCGGCGATCAGCGGTCGTCCGACATCGCTCTCTCCAGGGCCGTCTCTTCGGACGGGCTTAACGGGCTGCTCTCCCGGCCACGGCGGCGGGAGCGGAGAATCACGGCGATGCCTGCCAACAGAACCACGACCGGCGTCGCCCAGAGAAGCGCAGTTTCGGGTTTGAAACGCGGTCTCAGGAGGATGAAGTCGCCGTAGCGGGCGACGAGAAATTGTTTCACCTCGTCGTCCGTATCGCCGGCCCTGAGCCGCTCGCGCAGAAGCAGCCGCAGGTCCCTGGCAAGCGGAGCGTCAGAATCGTCGATCGACTGATTCTGGCAAACCATGCAGCGGAGTTCGGCCGAAAGTGCGCGGGCACGCGCCTCAAGGGCCGGGTCTGCCAGCATTTCGTCCGGCCCCAGGGCCCAGGCGGCACGCAGAAAGCCGACGAGAATGCCGGCAAGAAGTACGAACCTCCGCATGGCTATTCCGCTCCGCGCGGCAGCAGGCCGCGGGCTGGGCGCGGAGCGCCGACGCGCAAGCGCCGATCGGACAGGGAAAGCAGGCCGCCCACGATCATGACCAGCGGGCCGAGCCAGATCAGCGTTACCATCGGCTTCCAGTAGACCCGCACCGTTGCGGCAGTCTGGTCCAGATCGCCGACGGAGATATAGAGCTGGGAGAAGCCGAAGGTGGCGATGGCGGACTCGGTGGTTACCATGTCGCGCACGGGGAAGAGCCGCTTCGACGGCTCCATGACGCGCACGACGCGTCCGCCCTCGCGGACGGTCAGCCGGACCGCGGTCTCGCGAAAATTGGCCTCCTGGCGCGAAACGAAGCCATCCATGGTCACCGACTTCCCGGCAACAATCACGGAATCGCCGACGCGCATCGTGCGGATCGTTTCCGTTTGCCAGGCGGATGCCGCGACGATGCCGAGCACCGCCAGACCGAGACCGAAATGCGCGAGCGTCGTGCCCCATGCCGAGCGCGGCAGGCCGATGGCGCGTTGAATGCTTTCCCCGATCGGCATGCGTCCGAGGCGGATGCGGTAAGCGGGCTCCGACAAGGCACCGAGCATGAGGAAAGCGGCAAGCCCGACGCCGAAAAGCGGCAGCCACCGGCCGCCGCCGACAAAGGCCGCGGTAACGACCACCGCTGCCAGCGCAACGCCGAATGCAGCAAGCAGCCGTTGCCCGGCCGCGTAGAGGTCGCCGCGCTTCCACGCCAGCATCGGCCCGAAGGGAACGGCGAGCAGCAGCGGGACCATCAGCGGCGCGAAGGTCAGGTTGAAATACGGGGCGCCGACGGAAATGCGCTGCCCGGTGAGCGCCTCGAGCACGAGGGGGTAAAGCGTGCCGACGAGGATCGTGGCGCAAGCGGAGGTCAGCAGCAGGTTGTTGAGAACCAGAGCACCCTCCCGCGAGATCGGAGCGAATATGCCGCCCGGCGCGAGCGCGCCGGCGCGGAAGGCGAATAGGGTCAGCGAACCGCCGATGAACAGGACGAGGATCGCCAGAATGAACACGCCGCGCGTGGGATCGGTGGCGAAGGCGTGCACCGACGTCAACACGCCGGAACGCACGAGGAAGGTGCCAAGAAGGCTCAGCGAGAAGGTGAGAATGGCGAGGAGAACCGTCCAGATCCTGAGCGCTTCGCGTCGCTCCATGACCACCGCCGAGTGCAGCAACGCCGTCGCGGACAGCCACGGCATGAAGGAGGCGTTCTCGACCGGATCCCAGAACCAGAAGCCGCCCCAGCCCAGCTCGTAATAGGCCCAGTACGAACCCAGCGCGATGCCGGCGGTGAGAAATGTCCAGGCGGCAAGCGTCCACGGGCGCACCCATCGGGCCCACGCGGCGTCAAGGCGGCCGTCGATCAGCGCGGCAATCGCGAAAGCGAAGGCGATCGAGCAGCCGACATAGCCGAGATAGAGGAATGGCGGATGGATCGCGAGGCCGATGTCCTGAAGGATCGGGTTGAGGTCGTTGCCTTCGGCGGGCGGCGGGAATATGCGCGCGAACGGGTTCGAGGCGGCGAGCAGGAAAAGGAGAAAAGCGGCCGCGATCGATGCCTGCACGGAGAGTACCAGTGCCTTCAGGCGGTCCGGCAGATTCCGGCCGAATGCCGCGACGGCCGCCCCGAACAGGGCAAGGATGAGAACCCAGAGCAGCATGGAGCCCTCATGGTTCCCCCATACGCCGGTGACCTTGAACAGCAGCGGCTTGGCCGAGTGGGAGTTCTCGACAACGTTGACGACCGAGAAATCGGAGACGACGTAGGCGCGGACCAGCGCCGCGAAGGCGATGCCGACGAGCAGAAACTGCATGCCCGCCACCGGCGGGGCTACCGCCATGAGCCGCGCATCGCCGCGAAAGGCACCCCAGGCCGGCAGCACGGTCTGCGCCACCGCCAGAACGAATGCCAGCACCAGCGCGTAGTGGCCGAGCTCGACGATCATGGCGCGGGGCCTTCGTTGCCGTCGCCTTCCCCGTGACGCCAGACGCCCTGCTCCTTGAGAGCCGCGGCAACTTCCGGCGGCATGTACCGCTCGTCGTGGCGGGCGAGTACGGTATCGGCGGCAAAGGCACCGCCGTCCATCTTGCCCTCGACCACGACGCCCTGTCCCTCGCGGAAGAGATCGGGAAGAATGCCGCGGTAGGTCACCTTTACCGTAGCGGCGCCATCGGTAACGGCGAAGTCGATGCGGCCGTCGTCGCTCTTCCTCACGCTTCCGTCGGCGACGAGACCGCCGAGGCGGAGGCGCTGACCGGGCGGCGGCGCCTTCGCCACGATCTCGCTTGGCGAGTTGAAAAAGACGATCCGGTCGGAGAGCGCGAAGAGAACCAGCCCAACGGCGGTTGCAAGGACAATGCCTGCGAGCCCGACGAGCGTGAGGCGACGTTGCTTGCGGGTCATCCGCCCTCCCGTTCAGCCAGGCCGAGCGATCGCGCGAGTGCCGCAAGATCGGCTTGCCGCGCGGCGTCGCCGGCGAATATCTGCCGGGCGCGCGCGAGCGCCGCCGCGGCGTCGCTCGTCCGACCGAGAACCGCGTAGGAGCGGATAAGCCGCATCCAACCCTCCGGGTCGTTCGGCTGCGACGCGAGCCGCTCGGCGAGCGAAGCGACCATGCCCTCGATCATTGCGGCACGTTCGTCGGCGCCGAGAGCCGCCGCGGCGGCGACATCGTCTTGCGTCGGGCCGGGGGCCGCCTGCCCCGCAAGCCGTGCGAGTTCGGCCCGCGCGGCCTCAACCCAAGGCGCACCTTCGGGCGGTGCGTCAGCGAGAAGTGCGCGCCAGGCGGCGATTGCCGCTGCTGTGTCGCCGTCCTGCCCCCTGGCCAGGGCGAGATAGAAGCGCGGGCGAACCGCGCCCGGCGCGAGGGCGAGCGCGCGTTCGAAGGCCTGACGCGCCTCGTTCGTCACGACACCGCCGTTCGCCGCCGTGATCGCTTCACCCAGTCCGGACTCGCGATCCGCGTCCGGGCCGAGTATCCGGATTGCATTCGAATATGCCCGAACGGCATCGTCGTGACGGCCGATCCGGGAATAGACCGGAGCGACCACCGCCCATCCTTCGCCATCGTCGGGCGCGCTTGCGAGATGCGCCTCGATGCGCGCGAGCAGTATCGCCTCGTCCTGCTGCTCCAGCGGCAAATTCTGACGCGCGGCCAGCGGGGAGTCCGTCGCGGACGGCTCGCCGAGGGCGAGATAGAGCGCCACAGCGGCGAGCGGAACCCCGACGGCAGCCGCGAGCACGGCGAGACGCAGATCGCCGCCGCGTGCGGGCGGTGCGTCGCCGGCCGTGGCCTCCTTGATCAGGCGGCGCCCGATCTCGGCGCGCGCGGCAGCGGCTTCGTCCCCCGTGACGATGCCGCGAGCAACGTCACGATCGATTTCGGCAAGCTGATCGCGGTAGACCGCCGCAGCGGCGCGTTCCGCGGCTCCGCCAATCCGCGCGCGATAAAGCGGCGCGAGAATGGCGAGCGACGCGGCCGCGGTAAGCACGGCCATGGCGATCCATTGCAACATTTCCGGTCCGATGGGCTATCTAGCCTTCGGCCAGCGGTGTAGGCGGTGACACGATGTCGCGCAAGAACCGGCGAGATCACGGAAATTTGGCCTCGGTGCCGAACTAGGCGCCTCCTGGCACCCTGGCCCGGCCGGAAATCGCCACGTTCCGGCTGCGCCGGAGAATGGCCTCGAATTCCGGCCCGTAGTGAATCCCGGCGAGACGAATGGCGCCGTCGCACCGGGCGAGGTGGCGTTCCCGCTCCTCGCCCTGCGTTACACGAAGCGCATTGATCAGCGGGTCGATCAGGGCCTCGAAGGCGCGGTCTATGTCGCGACGGGCGGCGGCGACGAGGGCATTAAGGGAGAGGACGTCGCCGGCGTCGGTCGCAATATTGAGCAGGCGCAGCGCACGCTCGGCATCGTCGAGAACGTCGGAATCGAGTGCGGGGATTTCGCCCGTCACGAGGCGGGTGCGCAGCACCTGCCGCGTCAAGCCGTCGGCCCGCGCGACTTCCTGCTCGAGCTGCGACGAGGCGTTGACCTTCGCTGCCGCGAGACGGCGGCTCCAGCGCGTGTTCTGGCGCAGATCCACCTCGGCGGAGAGCTCGCGGACAAGCTGGCGATAGCGGCCGACGCTTCTCTCCATCGCGGGAACCGGAGCACGGGCAGCGCGAAGCGCGTGCAGCCGTTCCACTTCGATCTCGATCTCGGATAGCAGAATGTCGATCGCCGGCCCATGGGGGTTGCGCGCCAGCTCCTCGTCGCGATCGGTGTTGGCAAGGAGCACCGCGATCCGCGCCAGCGAGCCGGGGGATTCGAGACGGGTGAGCGCCGCCGAATAGAGCCAGGCGCCATCGTGGGGGCGCTCCCTGACCGCTCCGGCGACGGTAGAGAGAATGCCCGGGCGGCGATCGATCTGCTCCCGGGTCAAGCCGGATGGGAGGGTCGCGATCGCTTCCGCCACCCATCCGGAATGGCGAAACGCGGCGAGGATGTCGCTCAAGATGCCGTAGCCGTCGTCGCTGCCGATCTGCATTGCCAGCCGGCGACGCCCGACAGTGGACGATTCCACCGCGTCGGCCGCCTCGCTGGCCCGGCCGATGACGGTATGGCGGAGGTCGGCGGCCGCGCTTGCCGCCGAGCCGCGCTCTGCGGACTGGACCTCAATGCGTGCGAGGTCGCGGGCAATCCAGCTCCACACGCGCTCGCAGTCGGACCAGGGGATCCGGCCGGGCTCCCTGCACGGCATGCGGGCGCGGACGACGAATGGGAAGATCGGCCTGTAGAAAGCCTCGCGAATGCCCTCCGGTTCCTTGTCCGGCGGGTGAGTTGGGAGTGTTGCGGCGGACCGCGGCGTCCCCTGGTCGGCGGGAACACCGCGCGGGGCGCCGGTCTGCTCCGGGTGGGACGCGGCACGGCCGGCGCCGCGCGCAAGCAGTGCACGGGCTGCCGGCGAAACGCCGGCCAGCATCGACCGCATGCGATTCTCGAAGGGATCGACGCCGCTCATCCCCACCGCCCGATTCTCCCCGGACGGTATTGAAACGGCGAATTCGTTAAGGGATCAGAAACCGACTGCGCCCGGATCAGGCGGCCGGCAGCACCACCTGCGCCCGCAGGCCGCCCAGTGGCGAACGGCCGAGCGTGAAATCCCCGTCGTAGAGACCGATCAGCTCGGAGACGATCGAAAGGCCCAGACCCGATCCGGGTTTCGTCTCGTCCAGCTTACGGCCCCGGCGGGTCGCCTCCACGCATTGCTCCGGCGTCAGGCCTGGGCCGTCGTCATCGACGACGATCACCAGCCGACCCTTTTCCGTTTCCGAGGGCGGCGGCTCGTAGCGGGCGGACAGCTCCACGCGCGTTTTCGCCCATTTGCAGGCGTTGTCGAGGAGGTTGCCGACAATCTCCTCGAGGTCCTGTTGCTCACCTGCAAAACGTGCGCCCGCCGGCAGGTCCGCGCCGATGTAGACGCCGCGTTCGCTGTGGATGCGCATCATGGACCGGGCAAGGCGCGCGAGCGGCGGCTCGATGGGAACGACCGCACCTATCACCCCGACGCGTGCGGCGATCCGCGCCCGGTTGAGGTAGTGGTTGATCTGGCGGCGCATGGTCTCCGCCTGCTCGGCAACCTTCTCGGCAAGCGGGCCTTCCGCTGCACGCGCCTCGTTGGTGATGACGCTGAGGGGCGTTTTCAGGGCGTGCGCGAGATTGCCGACCTGCGTGCGGGCCCGCTCCACGATGTCCTGGTTCGACTTGAGAAGCGCGTTGAGCTCGCTTGCCAGCGGTGCGATCTCGACCGGGAACGGACCTTCGAAGCGGTGCTCCTTGCCGCTCCGGAGCGCCGCCAGGCCGCGGCGGACCTGATCGAGCGGCCGCAAACCCCAGCGCACCTGTATGGTCATCGCGACGATAAGACCCGCCGCAAAGACAGCCAGCGTCAGGATCACGCTGTTGCGGAACGATGCGACATCGGCGCGGACGCGATCGGCATTGCCGGCGACGAGAATCTCATAGGACTCGGCGTTCGTGTCGCCCCCGCCGCCCGTACGCGACTCGAAGCTGATGGTCTGGCTGACAGCATGGAGCTCTGCACCCTCCGGTCCGACAAGAACGCTCCGCCGGATTTCGCCCTCACGGCGTTGCGAGAGCGCCTTCGTGAGGTCGATATTCTCGTTGAACAGCGACGAGGAAGCGAGCACCACGCGGTTGTCCGAACGGCGGCGCACCTGCCAGTACCAGCCGGAATAGATCTGCTCGAAGCGTTGTTCGCCGAGATTGCCCGGGTCGGACAGATTCTCGTCCTGCTTTGCGAGCGCGCCTATCAGCGTCTGCAGATAGACAGCCAGGCGCTCGTCGAACGCACTTTCGACGTTGGCGCGGTAGAGCGATGTGAGGATGAAGCCGGCAGCCGCCAGCGAGACGACGCTCCATATCGCCGCGCTCGCCAGAAGGCGAAAGGAGAGCGAGTCGGTCCTGACCGGAAGGCCTCTAGGCCGCGTCGGCTGGCTTGACGATACGGTAGCCAAGACCGCGCACCGTTTCGATGAGGTCGGCGGGTATCTTCTTCCGGAGCCGGCCGACGAACACCTCGATCGTGTTGGAATCGCGATCGAAGTCCTGGTCGTACAGGTGCTCGATCAGCTCCGTGCGGGAGACAACCCGGTCGCGATGGTGGAGGAGGTATTCGAGAACCCGGTATTCGTGGGAGGTGAGCTTGACCGGGTTGCCGGACACGGTCACGCGTCCGGCCTTGATGTCGAGGCGAACCGGACCGCACTCGATCTCGTTCGCGGCAATGCCGGCGGAGCGGCGCACCAGTGCGCGTACGCGCGCCAGAACTTCCTCGATGTGGAAGGGCTTGGCGACATAGTCGTCGGCGCCGGCGTCGATGCCCTGCACCTTGTCGCTCCAGCGGTCGCGGGCGGTGAGGATGAGCACGGGCATGGTGCGCCCGGCGCGGCGCCACTCCTCCAGCACGCTGATCCCGTCCTTCACCGGCAGGCCGATGTCGAGGATCACCGCGTCGTAGGGTTCGGTGTCGCCGAGGAAGTGCCCCTCCTCGCCGTCCCTTGCCGAATCGACGACATAGCCGGCTTCCTTCAGCGCGCCGACGAGCTGTCTGTTGAGGTCCGGATCATCCTCGACGACTAATACGCGCATTCGGTCCCTCCGCGTCTCCGGTCGGCAACATCAGGTTGCCAAGTATAGCACCTGTCGCGGCGTCGACCCTGAAACGGCGAACCGATCCGCCGACCTGCACATAGACCTCATAATAGTAGCCGGACCCGTCACGACAGAGCTCCGCCTGGATGATCCTGCCGCCGGTGGCCGCGGCGATCTGGCCGCTGATCTGGGCCAGCGAAACCACCTGCCCGCTCTGAAGCGCCGCACGCGCCTCCGGGCGCGAGAGACATTCAGCGTTCGCGGTCCCGGTCGTCAACCAGGTCGCCGCGAATATCAGGCCGGCCAGACGCAACGCGCGAAATGCGATCTTCATGGTCGCGTCATAGACCGGCCCAGATGAATGTGCGCTGAATATACCACACTCACCTGTGTCAGGCGGGAAACCGGCCCAATTTCACAAGCAGCGCATGGGGTTAACGCCGATTGTCGCGGCCCCGTGCAAGGAACAGGCGGGCGATGCGTTCGCCACCGTCGACCAAAAACAGGGCGGCCAAGATGGCGGCTGCCCAGTCGTCGAGGGGCGGCGGGAGGGCGGCCACGTTCCATTCGAAGTGAAAGAGGCTGTCGGCGATCACCGCCGACCACCAGATACCGAGGGGTACGGCAAAAAGCGGCCGCGGAAGCGACGTCCACCAGCGTCCCTGCTCCGCAACGAGGACATCGCGGGCGGAACGGCGATTTTCAAGCTCGGCGCGAATGTGCTGCGCAGCGACTTCCGCCGCGACTCGCTCGCGCGCGGTGTCGCTGTCAATCTGTTTCTCGAGATGGGCGAGTGCGCGGTCGAGCACACCCGAGCCGAGCCACTTCAATATCGTCGCGAGCAACCAGATCATGTCCGATCGGACACCGATGCCTCCCCGATTCGCGTCGTGGTGATCGTGCGCAATGCGATATTCAGCAGGTTCACGACGAGCACGAGGAGCGGGGCGGAGTCGCCCGGCACGATGGCCTTCCAGTCGAAGGATGTGAGGTAGGCAACCACCTCTGCCGCGGCGATCAGTCCGATGCTGGCGCCGTTGGCGGCGATCGTGCGCCAGCCCTTGGGCGCCAGAAAGAGCGCGGCGAGAACGACGCCAACCATGGCGGCGATTGCGAGAGCTGTCATGACCAGTCCTTTCGTTCGATTGCGGAGACGAGAGAGCCGCGGTTGCGCCAGGCGGCGAAAAGAAGCGCGAGAATCGCGACCGATGCCGCTCCCGCAAGCATGGCCGGGCCGGAAGTCGGGAATGACGGCGCAACGGTCGCCGCTACGGCTATGCCCGCCGCCGGAATCGCGACCGTCGCGCGCTTGCGTTCGACAGCGCGCCGGAGCGCGGCGCGCGTGGCCGGCCCGACAACGCCGTCGGCCTTCAGCGTCAGCTCGGATTTCTGAAAGGCGATCGCGGCGGCCAGCGTACGCGGTCCGGCGATTCCGTCGATCGCGCCCCGGTAGAGTCCAAGCGAAGCGAGAGCCGTCTGACAGGCGCGGATGTCAGCGGCGAGGTCGGATACCGAGGGAGCGGCGTTCCCTTGCCCGTAGTCGCCGTATTCCAGCAGCGCAGCCTCGTGCGCGCGGCGGCGCGCCAGCCCGGCGAGAAACCGGCCGCCCGCCGTCGTGCGGGTCGTCCGCAGGAGCTGCGCGGCCATCGATATGTCGCCAGCCGCGAAGGCTCTGGCCCATCGATCCTTCAGTGCCGCCGTGCCGCAGTTGTAGGCGACGGAGCAGGCAGCATCGAACTGATGCTGCGCGCGCGGGCGGAGCGCGGCGACAACCGGCGGCCCGTACTCCTCGTCGGCGAGACGCCGCAGCACGGCGCGCGCCTCGCCCTCGGCGATCGTGTCTCCGATCCGAAGCGCGCGGCCACGGGACCTCACCCAGAAGTCGGCGAAGACCCTCGATCGCATGGTGAAGCCGTAGCCGATGGTCGGTATGCCGGCCGGGTCGCGATAGGTGCGCGACACAAAGCCTTCGTGCGCCGCGATGAAAGCGGCGCCGCGTTCGCCGAGCTGCATGATTCATTCCGTCAAGGCGATGGGCGGGTGCGCTATCGCAGCGATACGATGCCGAGCACGTTCGCAGTCGTGCTTCCGGAGGGAGCGGCCTGAACCGTCAGCCCCGACTGGCCGGCCGTGAAGTTGGCCGAGGCGCCAGTGTACGAGCGACCGCTGGCGAAAGTTGTGTCGACGACCTCCGTCAGCCCGGTCCATGTCCACGTCCGGCTGCCGGTGCCGGTGTCGTACGCCATGGCGACGGCCACTCCTCCCGCCGAAACGTCGATCGTGTCGCTCAAGGCCCCCGAACCGGAATTTGCGGCGCTACCGGTATCGATTGCCGTCGCGGACTGGAGGCCGGTCAGCGCCCAGACGACGGCCGCGCACCGCGAACGTTGCGCGGCCCATTGGATGAAAATCGTGCCGCTCGTGCCGCTTGGAACCGCCGCTATCCAGAATGCGACGGTCGCCGTCGAACTCGAGGCCGAGAACAGCTGCGTGGCCGACACCCCGCCGATCGTCACGGAACTTACGGCCGCGGCCGACGCTCCCTGCCCGGCGACGCCGACCAGGATGTACCGATCCGCCGATTCAGCGCCGAAATTCTGGGAGGTGAAATTATAGCCGAGCGAAGTCGTGTTGCTGGACGCGTTGGCCGTAAAGGTCACGGACGCCGGGGGGCTGCCGCCGCCGGCCGAGGGGAATATCCGAAGCCCTGGCATGAAGGCCGCCGCGAGCGCCACCTCTCCTGCAAGGCGGGCAACTCCGGCCAAATCCGGCGGGATGGCGAAGGCGATCATGTCGTCAGGTCCCCTCCGGCAACCCACTCGTTCGCCGCGCGCTTGTACAGGGTGGCGACGGCGTACTGGCCGGCGAGCTTCATTCCGTTGCGGCTGCGGACGGTCACGCCCGAGTCTGCGACCAGCGTGGTTTGGCCGGCGCCATATTGCGTGACGTTGACGAATGTGCCTGTCGGGAAGGCAACCGAAGCGTTGGACGGAATCGTAAGATTGTTTGCCGAGGCGACGTTCGTTTCGACGGTCTTGCCGGCGTCGGAAAGTTCAAGGGTATAGTTCGCGGTCTGGGTGGTTATGTCGGTCCTGTCTGCCGCGACGGTGGGATTTCCGGATACCCCGTTGCCGTTCGCTATCGTGATGCCGACCCCGGCGGCGAGCGCCCGCCCTGCAAAGGTATCGGCTGCGGTCTGCACAACGATGCCGTTTGTGTTGTATCCGGCGAGCGCGGCGAGCGTCGCGTCGTAGGCCTGAACGTCCGAGCCGATTGCCAGCCCAAGCGTTGCGCGCTGCGCAGCAGCGTCCGCATCGTCAATGAGAGCACGGCCGGCCGCGGTGAGCGCGATCTCCTCGACCGTGCCTCCGGCGACCGACCCGAGAAGCCGGTTCGCCGACACCGGCTGTATCTTCGCGTAGGTGATCGCGGCATCCGGGACGTTTGCCTTGGCCTGCCCGCCGACAGACCAGTCCCACGCAACCGTCGCCGTGTCGGTGACGACGCGCTCGGCGCTCAGTCCGCCGACTGCCGTTCGCACGAGATATTCTGCGTCGGCGGGCGCTCCGCCGCCACCGCCCGGCAGGTCGTCGTAGTCCGCAAGCCTGAGGGCGCCGCCTTCGAACACGAGCAGCTTGTCGCCAGAGCCGAGGCTCGTGACCGTCGGCACGTCCGTCGGAACGATTTCCAGCGTCGGGTTGCCCGATACGCCGTCGCCGTCGGTAACCCCGATGCCCTTGCCCGGGGCACCCGCGATCGATCTCGCGGCAACAGTTCCGTTGCCCGTCCGCGCGATCAAACCGTTCGTTCCGAGTGCAGCGATCGCCGTCAGGATTGACGCCAGTCCCTGATAGACGGTCGAGAGCGCCGCGATGGCCGACGTCACGAAAGCCGTTGTCGCGATCTGTGCGGTGGCGGTGCCGCCTGCGGCCGTCGGCGCGGTTGGCGTGCCGGTGAAGGCCGGCGAGGAAAGCGGGGCCTTTGCCGCCAGGAGCAGATCGGCCTCGGTTTCCGTGTAGTAGCGGTCGTCGTGGTCGTGCGATGCCAATGCCTTGGCGGCGTCGAGCGCGTCGAGCGCATCCTTCACGGTGGCGCCAGGGACACCGCTGTCGTTGGCGATCTTGGCTGCGTTGTAGTCGTTTGTGGCGGCGACCACGGCGCCGGTTCGTCCGAAGACGCTGACAACCGGACTTTCGCTACCGCTCCCGCCTGCGGCAATCTCGTCGATCGCCTCCTGCACCGTCTCAGCGGCGAGGCCAGAGGCCGTGTTGTCGTAGAAGATTGCCGGAATACCGGTATCGTGCGGAATCCGGATGGCCTCGGTCCAGTTCGAACCGTCGGGCGATACCTTGAACACGAAATTGTCGTCGCCGGCGAGGCCGACCTCCGCGCGCCCCTCCCATCCGCTCTGAAAGAGAAGCGACGCCGTGTCGGCCGCCGCCTCCTTGTTGACGACAAAGCGGATGTCGCCGCTGCCGCCGCCTGACTCCTCGATGCCGGAGAACAGGACGGCCTCGGACTTGACTGCGAGGCGATTGGTCTCGTCGGCCGAAGTGTTGATGCCGAGGCTCGTCAGGTCGCCGATGGTTCCGATCGCGGAACCGGCGGGCTGCCATCCACCGCCACGCCGGACAAGCAATACTTCCTCCGCCCGATCAAATGCGACCCAGCCGTCCTGCGGCGCATGAAACTGCCATCCTCCGTCGACGAAAGCAGCGATTTCGCCGTCGTGACCGTTCCACGCGCCGCTGGCATCCGCGCCGACGATGTAGCGATCGCCGTGCGCCGGATCTGCGGGCGGTTCGCCAACAGCAGCGCGCAACACCGCCAATTGAACGAGGGTATCGAGCAGGCGCAGCGCCTCGTTGTGCGTGACGTGCTTCTGCGCCTGCGCTGCCGCGAGATAGGGCAGACCCAGGTGGGCCGTTTCCGTGATGTCAGGCATGGAAGGTCGTTTCCGTGGCGAGGCCCGGACCCTCCGTCGGGCTGACTTGCATTATGCGTGCGTGAAGTGAGTCCGGCGTTCCGCCGAAGAGATCCGCCAGCAGTGCCGCCGATAGCGTGACGCGCGGCTCGCCCACCGTCTCGGTGTGGACGACAATGTCGCCGATGAGGAGATCGACCCGGTATGCCTCGGATGTCTCGCCCAGCGGAACCTCAATTCCCTCCCAGCCGTCGCCGCCCAGGCGGGTCTGGCGAATCCAGCGGATCGAGATATCGCCCGACGACTCCCACACCGCGTGCGGGCGCACGGGCGGAAAGCATTTCAGTCCGCGCCGTGTGCCGAGGACTGGAACGTCCACGAACCGGCCGGGATCGTATGTGGCTCCGGCCGGACCGCAGCGCGCGACAAGGGCCAGCTCCGCCTCCTCGGGGCCTATCGCGAGGTGCGGGGTCGCGGCGTTCAGGAGCACGAAGCGCGCGCCCGTCGGGTGTCCGCCGGGCGCGGCATCGCCGGTCGCGGCCTGCGCCCGCAGCAAGGTGCCGATTCGCCAGGTGCGCGGTCCGATCAGGGTCGCCGTCTGAAACTGCACGATCTCCCAACCGGACTCCGGCGATCCGACGGCGGCCGCGTTGGCGCCGTTGAGCACCGCCAACTCCGGCTCTGAAGCGAGGGCGCCACCGTAGAGCAGCACATCGACCGTGCTGGCGCGGTCCCAGCGCCATTGCGGGCCGGCCGCGAGGCTCGTTGCAAGCTCGCCGAGGACCGCGGAGCGATCCAGCACCTGGCGCGGAACGAAACCGGTTGCGGGCGTTCCGAGCGCGACACCGATTGCGCCGGGCCACGGATCGGCGAAAGCCGCGATGCGCGGTGCGTGCGCCATGGACCCGTCGCCGGAGAGAACTGGCAGGTCGAGCACCACAACTTCGGGCGGCGGAATCTCCGGTGCGGACACGGGCGGCAGTGTGCGCGGCGTCGCCGGGACGGCAGCCAGTATTCCCGGCTCGATGCTCCGCGCCTCGATGCGGCGCGGTCCCATGTCCTCGATCCGCCGCACCATCGCCGTGCGCTGCCCTGACGGCAGGTCGAGGCGCACAATGTCGCCCGGCTCGATCGCGAGCCGGCGCGCGGAAAGCGCGAAGCCGAAACTCTCCCGCCCCGCCCAGATATCCCGAAGGCGCGTATCGGCGAGTCCACCGGCGACGGCGAAGCTCATCACAGCGGTCGTCTCGACACCTTCCGACCGGCGGCTGCCGGTGGTCAGTCGCCGCGAGCTGACGTTGGCGGCACGATAGTCGGCGAGTGCGTCGACGAAGCCGATGGCGATTTCGGACGGCAGCTCCGTTTCCTGCGCCCGGCGGATCGACAGGAGCGGGCGCTCGCCCTCGTCCACCAGATCGTCCCTGCCCAGCGTGGCAACGGGCCGCCGCCCACGCCTGACGAGCCGGATCGTGTCGCCTGTATCCGCGGCCTCAAACAGAAGAAGATCGGCGAGCGGTTCGAGCGCGTCACGCGCGGAGGCCACGGTCGCCACGACGTATCCGTCGATTGCGCCGTCGAGGTCCTCGATTGCCGCGTGCGGGAAATCGTGGTCGCGCAGAATCGCGGCAGCAAGTGCGTCGGTTGTCGGCGCCGCAAGACGGCCGTTCAGCCAGTGGCCCGCCTCCCAGTTGCCGCCGTCCGACCAGACGTCGAGTCGGTAGGGAAACGCCGGGTAGGGCCTTGCGTCCCACGCCCACCAGCAGATCGTGCCGGGGTCGATCATGCGTCCTGCGTAGACGTCGGAGACGGGGTTTGCCGCATCGTCGAAGTCCGGTGCTTCCGGATCCCAGTATCCGGTGACCGCGCCGATGAAACGGCGCTGCACGACGTCGTCGCGCACGCCGGTCGAGAAGCGGGGCAGCGTGCCTTCCCCGGATTTCGGATCGGGGAAGACATTCGGCTGGTTCGGACCCTTGTCGACCGCGGGGCAGCCTGTTTCGGTGAGCACGATCGGCTTGCTGCGCGGCTGCCATGCAGTCGGCGTCTCCGCCTCGATACCGCCCGGACGATCGAAATGCGGATTCGACCACCAGCTCACAAGATCCTTGGGACGGAACACCCATGGCTTGCCGTAGGCGTCGTCGCCGATTGGCGTGCGAATCTGCGCCGCGCGGTCGGCGTCGCTCGCGTAGAACCAGTCGAAGTACTCGCCGCCCGCGATGTTTGCCCGCAGATAGGCAGTGTCGCGGCCTGTCTCCCATTCGGCTGCGTCCAGGTGATCGTCGCCGTCGCGCCAGTCGGAGAGCGGCAAATAGTTGTCGATCCCGACAAAGTCGATGTTTGCGTCCGCCCATAGCGGATCGAGGTGGAAGAACACGTCGCCGCTGCCGTCCGCCGGCTGGTAGCCAAAATACTCGCTCCAGTCGGCGCCGTAGGAGATTCTCGTGCCGTGCCCGAGAATCCCGCGCACATCGGCAGCGAGATTGACGAGCGCCGTCACGAATGGAAATCCGGACGGCCCGGAGCGCAATGTCGTCAGACCTCGAAGCTCCGAGCCGAGAAGGAATGCATCCACGCCGCCGGCAGCCTTGCATAGAAACGCTGCGTGCAGAATCATGCGGCGGAAGGTCCACTCGTCCGGCCCCACATAGCCGACGCCGCCCGCGGTCAGAGAGAAATCCGTGGGGGCCGCCGCCCCGACGAATGCGGCGATCTCGTCGCCCGCTGCCTCAGTCCTGTCCGGCGACTCCGGCAAGCCAGGCGCGATCGACGCGGTTATCCTCCCGCGCCACGGATACGACGCCTGCGCGGCGCCGCCATAGGGGTCGGGCAGTGCGTTGCCGTGCGGAATGTCCATCATCACGAACGGGTAGAACGCCACCTTCAGCCCGCGTGCCTTCAGGTCCTGGATCGCGCGGATGACGCTTGCGTCGGATGGCGTGCCGCCATAAGCGGCGCGACCTTCGTGCAGGCTGACCGGCTCAGCCGTCGCACGCGTCAGACCCGCCACGCTCCACGTTGTCGGGGCGGTCACGCGCGTCTTGTTGTCGACCTTCGGGCGAAGCGTGCAATAGCCGGCACGCAGATCGTCGCCGAACCAGCTCACGACAAGCGACACGTGGCCGACGGCCGGACAGGTCGTCTGCAGGTCGTCGAGAGATGCGTGCCAGTCGGAGCGGGTGCCGTCCAGGTGCCGATTGAGCGCCACGCGGTTTCCCGGCGAAACGACGGCGTAGACCGGCTCCGGGTCGTAGCCGAACTCCGTCGCTCCGGGAATGAGCGCAACCGCTTTCACCTTTTCCGCGACGCCGGGAACGGGACGGATCACCTCAAACGCAAACTGCGGAATGCGGTTGCCGAATTCCTCGAGCGGCAGACGTTCGAATACGACGTATGCGAGGCCCCGATAGGCCGGCGCTGCGCCCGGTCCCTGCTTCGCCTCGATCAGGCTGTCGGGATTCTGGTCCTCGGTACCCGTGTAAACCCGGTGAACCGCGCCGCTCAGGTCGAACGGCTTGCCGTCGGCCCAGACGCGGCCGATTCGCGCGATCGGCCCCTCGCACAGCCCGATCGCAAGGTTCGCGAAGTAACTGAAGCTCCGGACCGTTGTTCCTCCGCCGCCGCCCTTGCTGCCCTGGCGTTCGGTGGACACAACCTCCTCGAACTCGGTCGCCCAGACGATCTGTCCGGCAATTCGGGCCCGTCCGTAGACCCGGGGGATGACCGCACCCTCCCGCGAGCTCTGCACGCTCAGGTCCGCAAGTCGCGCGCCCTCGACCGTGCGCCGGTTTCCGAACAGCGCCTGGTCGAGCGCATAGCCGGCGAGTGCGCCTATCGCGCGGCCGGCAATCAGGCCGAAGCCGCCGAAGAGCCCGCCAATGGCGGCCCCGGCGGTCGAAAGGACGAGCGTTGCCATCAAAAATCGGCCGTACCGGCTGGAATTATTCTGCGGTGGTGTGTCGCGCCCGGCGATTTTTCAATCTGCAGGATGCTGTATGATGCAGCCGGCGCCGGCAGAATCGCGCTGGCGTCCGGACCAGGGAACTCGAGGATTGTCGGTGAGCCAGATCAGCCCGAAGCTTGCGCGCAAGCTTGCGATTGCCGCAATCGTTCTTGTCGTCGGCCTGTATTTCATTCCGGTCATAACCCTGATCTGGGTGATCGCCGGGTTTATCGACGTCATGCGCAACCAGCGTCGTGACCTGACGCTCTTCGAGCGCTATTTCCTCGGCAACGGCATCACGACGTGGCTGCTGTCGCCGTTCAATCTCCTCGTCGACCTCATCTCCTACCCCAACAAGGGAATCTGGAAGCTCTCGGATTTGCCGCCGGAGTGGCAGGCGGAGCTGAACGAGATTCTCGACGTCTTCAAGAGACGGCGCGAGCAGATCGTCGCCGACATCGACAAGGCCTTCGAAAGCGGCCGGCGCGGCATGTATGTGTTCACCTGGTACGGCAAGCCGAGCCCGCACAACATTCCGGAGTTCAGCAAGCCGTTCCGCTATGTGAAGACCATCGCCGTGTCGGTCTTTTCCGGCAAGGAATCGACGACGTTCCACTACGGTCCGCTGCGGCTCACGCTCCGCGTGCTCTACAACCTCACGCCGGTACGCCACGAGGGCATCTACATCGAGTGCCAGGGCGTCCGGCACTACTGGCATGACGACCCGCTCTACATATTCGACGACACGCTGATGCATCGCTCGGTCAACGAGCTCGACGCGCGGCGCTATTGCGTGTTCATCGACATCATGCGCCCGACGCCGGTCCCCGGGGTGCTGTCGGTGCTGATCTCGGCCGTGTCGCTGCTGGTCGAACAGTTCAAGTCCGTCTTCTACAAGAACTGGAAGATGCTGCGCCCCGCGGGCAGCGCCGAGGCCTGACAGCGCGCTCAGTCCGCGACCGGCGGAAAACGAAACGCATAGGCCGCGCGGTCGCGCCACCAGCGCGAATAGGCTGCGACCGAAACCGCCGCTCCCTGATGCGCGTGGATGAAACGCCCTGCGTCTGTCAGCACGCCGGCATGCTTGGCGGGGAGCCCGGCCCGCCAGCGAAAGAGCAACACGTCGCCCGACCCTGCGTCGGCGACCGCGATCTCTTTCATATGCCGCCGGGCCGCGTCGGCCAACGGTTCGCCTCCTGCCGCTTCCGCCCAATCCGGCGTATAGGGCGCCAGCGGTTCCGGCTCTGCGCCGAACAGCGCGCGCCAGATGCCGCGGACAAGCCCAAGGCAGTCGCACCCGACCCCCTTGAGCGATGCCTGATGCATGTACGGCGTCCCCAGCCAGCTCGACGCCTCTGCGACGATCGCAGCGCGGGTCACTGCCCGTATCCCGCTCATTCTATCAGCGCAGCGCCGGTGTTCCGGTCGCCGCTCCGCGCATAGGAAAGCGCGAAGTCGTTGCCGGGCATATGCGGGAAGCCACGGAAGTTCACAGCGTTGTCGAACTTCGCCCGGCAGGTCGAGAACAGCTTGTCGCAGCCGGCTGTCACCACGAACGCATCGCCTGGCGCGATCGCATGCTGCAGCGGCTGCCACAGCTCCATCCGGACGAAGCCGTTCGAGACCCTGTGCGCCTTCACCTCGCCGGCCCGCCCGGCATTGGCGCCGCTCGTCCATTCGATCCGGCCGCGATCGAACCACCCCTCAGTGAACCCGTCGAGGCCGGTCGCCTCGAACTGCCTTCGGCTCGCACCGACGACCACCTCTCCCTCGCTGCGAAACGCCGGCGCGGTCAGATCGACCTTGCAGCGACGGTCGCCAAGGTCTGCATCGCAGCCGTGCCGGAAGACCCGTCCCTGCGGCTGGTCGAGCAACGATGCAAGGCCGCGGATTTCCGCGCGGAACGCGCTGTCCTCGCGCACTACCTCGCCGAGATGCCCGATCCGGATGAGATGCCGCTCCCCGGGCGCGTTCCAATTGACGAGAAAGACCCGCACCTCGGCCCCGTCGTAGAGTCCGGCCGCCAGATCTTCCTCCAGCAGCCGGTCGGAGGAAAGCGCGCCGTAGACATCCACCCCGCCGGTCGCAAATCCCGTCTGCGACACCGCCTCGCTCGCATCGAAACCTGCCGCCGGCTCATAAGTATCGCCGTCAAACGAGACCGGGCGATCGTGGTCGGTGAACGCCAGGACGGCGCCGTCGTTCCGGACGAGCCGCCAGCAGTGGCACAGCGTCGTGACGCCGCCCGCGATGTGTTCGGCCAAACCCGGCTCGATCGTCTTCACAGGCGAATCTCGGTCAGCGGAATAGACGGAATCTCGCCGGCATGGAACGTGCCCAGATTGATCTCGAGCCGATCCGTGTCGAACCGTACCGGAACGTCGAACTCGAAGCCGGCGGTTATTGTGGCGCTCTCGGCCGGCGGTTCGGCGAAAACGATCAGCCCCGCGGTCGCGTCGCAGGTCCAGCCGCTTCCTTCGGCGATCTCGCCCCCGTCGACAGCAACGCGGACAGATCCCGCCACGGGCTTCCGTATCTCCCTTCGATACGGCGCGTGCACGCTGCCGTAGGTCTTGGCAAGCCTGAAATCCGTGGCCTCGCCGTCGCCCAAGCCCAGATGCTGGTCGAGCGGCGACGGCGTGCCGCCGGGCGCGCAGGATTTCCAGTCGAGAAAGTCCCGCCAGCGGAAACCGTAAAGCCGGCCGCGCCGCTCCTCGAAGAATGCGATGGCCGCATGGATGTCGTCGAGCGAGCGGATTCCATAGCCGGCGTTGTAGCGTCGCCGGGAATCGGCCCAGCGGCTGTTGCGCTCCTCATGGCCCGTGGAGAGCGTAACGACCTCTGTCCGGCGCTCCGGTCCGCCGGTAGCGCCGAGCGCGATTCCGGTCGGAAAACGCACTTCATGGAATCCCGCAAGCGCCGGCATGCCTAGAGTCCCCGCCTGCCCCGCCCGACCGCGCGCGCGAGCGTGGCCGTGAGCTGCGCTTCAGACCTCCGGAAGCTCTCCGCATCCGGGGTCGAGACATTGATCGTCACGGAGACGGGCCGGCCGCCTTCCGCTTTCACGCCAAGACGGCCATCGCTGCCGCGTGCGAGGGGAAGAATTGCCTCCGGCCCGCGTTCGCCCGCTAGGCCCAGGCCGCCCGAAGCGGGGAATACCGCAGGCGTACCCAACACGCCGCCGCGCGCAAAGGGCCGCACATACGGCGCTTGGACGACACCACCGTTCGCGAAGGGGAGCAGCCTGCCGCCGCCGGTCAGCAGGTTGGCGAGCAGAGACCCGATCCCTGTGCCGACTGGCTGCAACGCCTGATCGAGCGCGATGTCGGCGATGCGCAGTGCCAGGCTCCGCAGGACGTCCTCGAGGGTCTTGCCTCCCGCCACAGCGTCCCGGAATGCCCGAGCGATCGCCCGCGAAAAGCGCTCGGTGTCGTTGCCAAGATCGCGCATTGCGTTGCGGAACGGCGCGGTGTCGGCGCGCACGGCGATGGTCAGTTCATCAATCTCGGTCGGCATCCCTGTCGCTCCGGTCCGGGAAGCGGCGCATCAGTTCCGCAAGCATGGCGCGATCCGGAGGCGTGGCGTTCCGAAAGTCATATGCATCCGTCGCCGCAACGAGCTCGCGCAGCGTCAGTCGCCAGAAAGATTCGCTCGAGTGGCGGAGCACGCCGAAACCGGCCGCCATCGCCTCCTGCCACGGGAATCGGCTCACCCCGCGGCTTCCACCGCGGGCTCCGGAGGGTTTTCGGCGGCATCCTTCTCCGGTCCAGTCCCGAAGGTCGCCGCGATCAGCTCAGCGACGAGTGAGGCAGCGCCGATCGCGTCGTTCTCGAATCGCATGCGGGCCACTGTCTGGTCGTCAATGTCGTTGCCGGCCCCCCTGAGCGCGGCGCCGATCACACGCACGGCATCCATCGCTCGCAGTTTCCCGGCCGCGAAGCGGTCCGCCAGCCCCACCAGATCGTCCGCCCCCAGTGCCGCTTCCAGTTCGGCAAGCGCACCCAGCGTCAGGCAAAGCGTGTATCGCCGCCCGTCGATCGACGCCTCGACTTCGCCCCTCACCCGATTGGCCATCAGGCTGCCGCGAAGCTCAACGCGCCAGCCGACTCCAGCGCCATTTCATAGGCCAGCTCTCCGTTGTGCTCTCCCGCATATTCCAGTGCTGCGATCTGGAACGGACCGGTGATCGTACCGAAATCCGGGATTGCCACCTGCCAATCGCGGATGAGACCGTCGAAAAAGACCTGCCGCACGGTTTCATCGGCACCGGCGTCCTTGAAGATTCCGGAGCCGGTCACGCTCGCGCGGCGTATCCCGGCACCTTCCAGCAGTTCGCGCCAGCGGCCCGCGGAATCGGCGTTCGTGATGTCGACGGTCTCGGCATTGAAGGCGATCTGGCGTGATCGCAGTCCGGCTACCGTCACGAAGTCCGCCTCTCCTGTCGAGTCGATCTTCAGAAGCAGGTCCTTTCCCTTTTGCGCTGCCATGACTGATGCGCTCCTTTGCCGTCTAAGTGATGGATTGGGGCTCGGTCACCGCGCGAAACCGCGCCAGACCGTGCCACGTACGCCTGTCGGCATCGAGGTTTGCCGCAGCCTGTTCGAATCGCAGGTTCACCAGGTTTGCACCGTCCAGCGTCAGAGCCCGGTCGTGCAGTAGCTCCCGGATGCGCGCAATCAGCAGCCAGGCTTCGACCTTTCCGCCGGCCCGCGACCAGACGTGCACCGCAAGCCTGTGCTCGGTGCCCGTCTCCGTCCCGGTGCTCCAGTCGGCTGCCGTCCAGTCGCCAATCGTGAGGTATGGGAAACCGGCGTCGCGTGGCGGCGCATCGAAGATCCGGCCGCCGACTGTGCCGGACAGCGTTTCGTCGCCGGTCAGCGCCGCAAAGATCGCGGCGTGCAGGGCCGCAGGGTTGTCGGTCACGAGCGGTCTTTCGTCAGTCTGCGCATCGCTTTGGCGAGCGGCTGCTCCGGCGGCCGTTCGAGCGAGCCGAACTCGCGGGGGAAGAGGTTCGGGCCGGCGGCCTTCACCGAAAACGCGCCCGGCCCCCGCCGCTCGATCGTCGTCTCGATGTCCGGTCCCGCCAGCGCCCCCGCGACACGCTCCGACCGGTCGCGTATCGCCGCGTCGACGGCCGGGCGCACGCCGGCCGCCGACAACGCGCGGACCAGATCGCGGAATGTCGTGACGTAAGCGCTCACCGCCTTTCCTCTTCCGTCGCCAGAACCAGATATCGCTGCCGTTCGTCGGGATCGAAGACCGCACGCACACGGAAATGCCTGCCGCGAAAGACGATCCGCATCCCGCCCACGACATCGTCGCGCCAGCGGATCGTGATCTTGTGCGTCGCCATCGTTGTCAGGTGCCCGGCAATTGCACTTTCGGTCGCGCCGATCGGGTCGATGCGCGCCCAGAGCGTTGCCACGGGCGTCCACGCAATCGTCTCGCCGCCAGACCCGTCGCTCGTGCCTTGTGGGCGCTCGAGCCCGACGCGGTGGCGGAGCAGTCCTGGATCGAGCGGCTCTGTCATAGCGCCACCACCCTATAGGGCGCGATCAGCGCATCCACCCCCAGCGGCGCGATGCCCTGCGCCCGGTCGTAGGTCACTGCGCTGCGGTTCTCGTACCAGTGCGCCGCAAGCTGGAAGATCGCCTGCCGCAGGGGCGCGGGCACCGCGCCCGCCTCTTCCCCGTAGCCCGCGGTCACGTCGATGGCGATGCCGTTCATTTCCCTCTCCGGCGCCGGCGGACTGCCCTTGAGCCGGATCCGGCCGGGCACTGAAACCGTGTCGACTTCGTATGTCGCCGGGTCCAGCTCCTCGGCGTCGCCCGCCGCGTCGAACACCGACACCGCATCGACGGAAATAAGCGGCGCGAGCGGCAGTTCCACGACGCGCGAGACGGGCCAGGCATCCATCCAGATGCGCCAGCCCTGTGCGATCAGCGCGCGGCGTGTCGCCTGCTCCACATGGAGCCGTGCGGCGGAGACGGTCGCCGCGATCAGCGCGTCCTCATCGTCGCCGTCGACGCGGAGGTGCGCCTTGGCCTCGGCGAGCGATACCGGCTCGATCGCCGGGGGCGTGATCAATGTTGCGGTCATGCGTTCCGCCTGAAATGCGGACGGCCCCGCAATTCAATGCGGGGCCGTCCTCGGTTCGGCCTCAGGTGGGAGGGGCGCCTCAGGCCGTGCCGAACTTGAGGAGCTTGATCGCGTCGAAGTCCTGGACGCCGCCGCCGACGCGCTTGGTCGTGTAGAACAGGACGAACGGCTTGGCGGAGTAGGGATCGCGCAGCACACGCACGCCGATCCGGTCGACGATCAGATACCCGCGCCGGAAATCGCCGAAGGCGATCGGGTAGGCGTTCTCGCCGATGTCCGGCATGTCCTCCGACTCGGCGATGGGGAAATTCATCAGGCTCGCCGTGCCGCCTGCCACCGCGGCCGGGTGCCAGACATAGTTCCCGTCCGCGTCCTTCAGCTTGCGGATTGCGGCCTGCGTGCGCCGGTTCATCACCCAGTGCGCGTTCTGGCGATAGCCGGACTTCAGCGCGTAGACGAGGTCGACGAGATTGTCGACCGGCGCATCGTCATCGAAATCGCCCGCTGCACCGGTCGCGACATAGCCGATCTTGTCCCACTCCCAGGAGGCTTCCGCCACCTTGTCATAGTGGAGGAAGCCGGTCGGCTTCTTGTCGCCGTCGCCGGTCACGAAGGCTGTGCCTTCCTGCGTCGCGAAAGCGAGCTCGACCTCCTGCGCGATCCACTCGTCGATGTTGACCGCGGCGTCGTCGAGGAGCGTCGCCGAGGCCGCCGGATTGGCGTAGAGCTCCATCGCCGGAAACTCGAGCTGCTCCAGCGCCGGCAGATCCGTCTCTGCGCGCGCATCGCTCTCGCCGACCCAGCCGGTGGCGGCGCCAGCGATCGCGAACGGCTTCTTGTAGACGTTGGCCGACATCTGCCGGACGCTGGCGATGCCGCGGATCGGCGAGGCGATCGCCAGGCGGCGGCCGATCTCGCGCTCCGTCTCCTCCGGCACGAGGTATCCGCCGTCGCCGCCGCCGATCGTCAGCGCCTTCTGCTCGATGCGGCGCAGCCCCTCCTCCTGCCCGCCCCGGACATAGGCCTCGAACGCCGCCTTGTGCTCGATCGCCGCGGCGGAGCGCGGCAGGCCGGTATCGCCGAGCGGCGGCCGGCGGTTCTTCAGCACCAGCTCGTCGACCAGGCGCTTGTTCTCGTCCAACGCGCGGTCGATGCGGCCGAGTTTCTCGGTCGTCACGACATCGGCGGAGAGCTTCCGCTCGATCTGGCCGAGCCGCTCGTCATTGGTCTCCTTGAACGCCTCGAAGGCGCGCATGAAGTCGTCGAAGGCCTCGGCGACTTCGCCGCTGTCGGCCGATTTTGTTTCCGGCGATGCGCCGGTCAGGTCCGTCATGTCATTTGTCCTTGTTCGTGTGGTTGTCAGTTCAGATCCTCCCCCGCTTGCGGGGGAGGGGGACCACGCGAAGCGTGGTGGAGGGGGCGACAGCACGCCGTGCCGGTGGCCGCCCCTCCGTCGGCGCTGCGCGCCGCCACCTCCCCCGTTTCACGGGGGAGGATTGGTCCCGCCTCATTTCGCGTGATGCGCCGCCGCCCGCAGCCGCCGCGCCGCCTTTCGGATGATCGCGGCCGTGCCTGCCTTCTTCACCGCCCGCACGCGCGCCTCCGGCAGCATCGGGAACGTCACCACCGACACTTCCCAGAGATCGACCTCGAGGAGGTGTCGCACGCCCGTCGCCGGGTCGGTGCGGCCACGCACCGTCTTGAAGCCGATGGAGAGTCCGTCGAGGGCGCCGGCGCGCATCAGGGCCAGCACGTCGCGGGCGCGGCCGACATCGGTCGTCAGCCGCCCGCGCACGAAGAGGCCGTTGGCGTCCTCGCGGATTTCCTCCCACACGCCGATCGGCTCGTTCGGGTCGTGCTGGAACAGCATCTTGATCCCGGCCGGTCCGCGTTTCGCCAGCGACGCGCGGAACGCGCCGGGCATCACCATGTCGCGGCCGAGATCGGCGCGGCCGAACAGGCTCGCATAGCCGGAGAAGGTGCCATCGGCGTGGACCTGGGTCAGGTCCGCGCGCGCGTATTTCACCTCGCGATCGCTCGCAGGTTCGGGCATTCCGTTTTTCCTGTCGGTGTCTGGAACTAGACTGCGCGGACGCGCGTCGTGCCGGCCCGCGCGCGCATCACGCGCTTCAGGCCGTCGGCGAAAGCGGCGAACACCGCGCGATGGCCGGTGTCCTCCCGCCCCAGCAGAGTGAGCAGGCGTTTCATCTGTCGCGATCGAAGAAGCGGTTCAGCCGCGCGATCTCGTTGACGAAGTCATTGAAGCGGCGGTTCGAGGCCGCCAGTTCCTTCAGCGCCCAGACGAGCAGGCCGCTCGCGCACGACGCCCAAAGAAAAAGCGCGAGGTGCGCCAGATCCCCACGCTCGATGATCGATCCGGTGATGGAGTCCACAAATGACTGCTCGCCTGTACTAAGGTTTCAAGCGACGACGCTCTTCCTCGACGCGAGCATCCAGCTCCGCATCGAGTTCCGGATGCTCTTCCGTGATGCGGTTTGTCAATTCAAGGCCAGCCTCTGCGATGACCGCGGCAATCGCCTTCAGGTAGGCATCGTATTCCTCGGGGGAACATCGCTCCTTCAGAATAGGTAGCAGCTTCTGTAGTTCTTCGGAGCTGCGAAGCACGCCCTCTAAGACTCGACGTGCAGTGTTGATGTCCATACCGTGTTACCTTCCGCTGCTTTTCGGCCAAGACATTTGTTCACGCAGCGATGAAAGTCCCAGTGATTTACAAGACTGGTGCCCTTTGGCTCCAAGCGTTCCAAAAGCTCGTAGAATTGCTCTATGCATTTGTCTTTCGATGGGCTCCGACCTGCGAGGGTCCATCTACCGCTTTCTCTACCGCTGCCAGCGGGCACACGAGGCTGGTTAGGATCGAAGTTGTACTTCCGTGAACTTGGCCCCGGCAACTCGTCGTTGGCAAGCTCGCCATACCCGACGGCTGACCGTTTCTCATTCACGGTCAAAAAGGTCGCCGATCCAATTCGGGACCACAGCGCCTCCCTCTCGGCGGAGAGCGCTTCGTTCTTGTCCGCGTCGTACCAGGGCCTGAGGCCCCCGCCGAAGGCCGGAGCGAGCCAGGCGCCGAGCGCTTCGGCGGTGCGGCCGGCGAGCGGCAGCACGGTCTGCCGCCAGAGCGCGCGGTTCGCCTCGCGATAATTCGAATAGGTGTTGTCGCCGGGAATGCCGAGCAGCATCGGCGGCTCGCCGAAGGCGAGCGCTTGTCTCGCGGGCGGCTATGCCGTCGGCAAGCGGCCCCGGATCATGCCGAGGAAGAGGCGCAGTTCTTCCCGTCGCGGAAGTACCAATCGGGATCGGCGTCAAGCCACAACTGACGAAGCTCGGCACCGGTCGGATTTTGCGCCAGCAGTTGATCGAGGTACGCCCGCACCTCGGCCTTCTGATGTCCGTGAAGGCAACCAAACATGTGCGAAATGAGTTCGTCCTTGCTCCACCCGAGAAGGTCGACGTCCTGATGGAAGCAATGGACCATGTGCGCGAACGCTTCGGGAACCGGCATGGTGTCACCTTCCAATGCGCTCGTTGTAGTTCCTTGGGCCTTCAGCCGGTCGTAGTCTGACTGCTTCGGAGCAGCAAAAGGACCTCCAGAAGACCTTCCATTCCGTGTTTCATTCGGCTTCCTCGCGCAGAAAGAAGCCCCGCTCCTCGTTGAAATCGAGCACCTTGCCCTCGAACTTCGGAAGGTCGTTGGCGTTCGCGAAGAAGACGACTTCAACTCCGGATACCATCTGGATCGCCGAAGCGATCTCCGCGCGCCGCGAGCGGCCGTAGAACGTGACGGCCACGTCCTCGAATGGCGGCGATGCTGCTGGCGTGACGCGCGCCCAGGCGACCGAAACAACGTCAGCCGGATCCACCGCATCGGCGTCGTACGCGCGCCTGAGCAACTCGATGCCGCGCCTTGCGTCGTCGGAGATTGTGAAGTTGGCACGCGGAATGTCCGAAGGCAGCGTCATCTCGTTATCCTAGTTGATGAGCCGGCCGTGAGTAGCTGCGGACCACGGTATCCGATCGGGGCATGCGAACGTCGCGGACTGGCGGACGGCGACGATGCCGTAGCTGAACCGATAGAAGCAGTCTCGACCACCGCCGCGCGTTGGATGAATCGGTGATTGCCCAAGTAACACGCCAAACTCTATCTGCGAAGCGACACGCACGCTGTCGTTCGAATCGTTGGTGTCGCGGCCTGCCGACGCCGGTATCGTCCGCCCGCCGCCGCCCCCATCCGTCCACTGCCCGCCGTCGGGGCTGCCCGCCGGCACGCGCGGCTGGTTCGGGTCGAAGCCCGCCTTCCCAGCCAGCGGCCCGACACCCTCTCCTCCCTCCACCTCCCCATACCCCACCGCCGCGCGCTTCTCGTTGACGGTGAGGAAGCCGGCGGCGCCGACCCGCGCCCACAGGGCCTCGCGGTCGCCGGAGAGTGCATCGATCTGGTCCGCGTCGTACCAGAGCCTGAGTCCCTCCCCGAAGGCGGGGCCGAGCCAGGCGCCGAGCGCTTCGGCAGTGCGGCCGGCGAGCGGCAGCACGGTCTGCCGCCAGAGCACGCGGTTCGCCTCGCGATAATTCGAATAGGTGTTGTCGCCGGGAATGCCGAGCAGCATGGGCGGCACGCCGAAGGCGAGCGCGATTTCGCGCGCAGCGCCGTTCTTCGCCTCGAGGAAATCCATGTCCTTCGGCGTCAAGCCCATCGCCTTCCAGTCGAGCCCGCCTTCCAGCAGCAGCGGCCGGCCGGCATGCGCCGCGCCCTGGAAATTTTCCTCCAGCTCATTCTTCAGCCGGTCGAATTGCTCTTTCGAAAGATTGCCGCCGCGCTCCGTCCGATAGACCAGCGCGCCGGAGGGCCGTGCCGAGTTGTCGAGCAGCGCCTTGTTCCATGCGCCGGCAGCGTTGTGGATGTCGAGCGCCATCTGTGCGGCTTCGAGCGGCGCGAAGCCGTAATGGTCGTCGAGCGGATGGAAAAGCGTCAGATGCAGGATCGGCGCGAGCCCATCGCCCCGGTCGGCGAAGCGCACCGTCCGCCCGCCGACACTGTATTCATACGCTTCCGGCCATCCGTCCGGCCCGGGCACGACCTTCATGCGGTCGGGGCGCAGCACATGCAGCTCGCGCACCGCGCCGTCGACCGTCACCGCCTCGGCATAAGCATTGCCCGCGACGAGCAGATGCCCGTAGAGCGACTCGAGAAACGCCGCGCCCGCCTGCCGCCGGTTCGGCCGGCGGAGCAGATCGAGCAGCGGATGCTCGGTGAGTTCCGTGTCCCTTTCGTAGAGCAGCCAGGGCAGCGTCGCGGCGGATTCCGCGATCGTGCGCACCGCGCGATACACGATCGCGTTCCGCGCGAAGCCCTCGCGCGCCAGCGCCGCATAGTCGCGCGGCGTCCACACCGGCCGCCCCTGCCTGTAGAACGCGATCAGCGGCCCGGTCGCGGAGGCCTTGGTCGCGTCGGGACGCGCACTTGTCGTGCGCAGCCAGTTCATAAATCGGTTTGCCATCTGACCTTCGCGTTCACACCATCCGCACCCGCGGCTCGCCCCCCGGTCCCAGCATCAGCGCGGTGATCGCCCAGACCAGCGCGTCGAGCCGGTCGGGCGAGCGGCCGGCGGAGAGCCCGTCCGGGCCGAAGTCGCACATCTCGTCCTCGAGTTCGGGGAATGCGCCAGCGTGGCGCACGCGCCCCTGCGCGTAGAGCATGGCGACCGGTTCGGCGCGGAGCCATTTGCCGCGCGTCGCGCGCACCGGCGTCACCGGCACGCCCGCATCGACCTCGCGGATCACTGCGCTCACCATCTCGCCGCCCTGGTTCACTTCCGCGACCAGCGCGTCGGCCTCGAGCTTCCGCCAGAGGCGCACGGCGCGCGCCGCCCATCGGTCGGGCCGCGCGCCGGAAACCGTGTCGTCGGCGACGACATAGGCAACGCCGTCCGCCGCCAAGCCCGCCGCGACGATGCCGCAGGCGTCGGCGCCTTTGCGGTGCGACGCCGGCGGATCGACCGCGACCACGATTCGATGCAGCGGCGGCGCGGAAGCCACGCGCGTCGCCTCAATGCTCGCGCGCTGCCAGAGCGCGTCGGCGCGATCCTAGATCAGCTCGCCGTCGAGTTCCTGCCGCCCCAGCCGCGTGCCGGCGTAGCGCCCGACGACGCGGTCCAAGAATTTCGGCGCCAGGAATGCGGCGTTGGCGCGCGTCGGCGCGTGCGTCACGATCGTTCCGTCGGCCGACACCAATCTCTTCAGCAGCGGGATCGGGCGCGGCGTGGTCGTCACCGTCTGCCGCGGCCGCTCGCCGAGCCTCAGTCCGAATTGCAGCATGTCCCAGGTCTCGTCAGGATGGCGCCATTTGCCGAGCTCGTCGCACCAGGCGCCTTCGAATTGCGGTCCACGAAGGCTCTCCGGATCCTCCGAAGAGAACGCCTGCGCCACCGCGCCGTTCGGCCATTCAAGCCTGCGGCGCGAGGGCTGCCATAGCGGGCGTTCGCCGGGCGGATGCACCGCCAGGATTCCCGACACGCCCTCGACCATCACGTCGCGCACGTCGGCGAGCGTTTCGCCGACCAGCGCAACGCGGCTGATACCCGGCATGCCGTCCCATTCGCCGCCGCTCACAGCGGCGCGCACCCATTCGGCGCCCGCGCGCGTCTTGCCCGCGCCGCGTCCGCCGAGCAAGAGCCAGATCAGCCAGTCGCCTTTCGGCGGAAGCTGATCGAGCCGCGCCCAGAACCCCCAGAGATGCGAAAAGCCGGCGAGGTCGCCGGCTTCCATTCCGCTCAGTATCTCGGCCGGCTCAAGTCCCGCCGCCAGCAAGCCGTCGCAGGCGATCCGCAAGTTTCTGTCGAAGTCGAGCGAGATCGGCGGGCTCCTCTGTGTCCCGATCCTCCGTCTGCTCCCGGTCCAGTTCGATCAGCTTCTCCAGCGTGCGCGCGAGCGTGCCGAGCGTGCGTGCGTCCTGCTCGCCCGCTTCCGCGCCCGGTCGATCGAAACGCGATTCCACCTCCGCTATCTGTTTCTCGAATGCGCGATAGAGCCGCGCGATGAGTTCGGCGCGCCGCGGCAGCTTGGGCGCCCATTTCGGGCGGTATCGTGCCCGGGCGAAACGAATCCAACCTTCGTTCTGCGCCCGGCGGCAGATCATGGTCGCAGAGACGCCAATCTCCGCGCCGATGGCCTGGAGCGTCGCGGGAGTCTCTTCGTAGAGCCGCCGCACCCTCTCCCATTCTTCACGGTCAAGCCGCGGCATCTGGCACTTCCGGGCGAGTCGCGTCTCCGGCGGCGCCTTCAAGGCCCGCGGTCTCAGCTACATTTTCTGGACGATGACAGGAACCTACCGAACCAGCGTCACGGTGTCAAGGACTATTTTCCTATCACGGTCAGGCGGCCTGCCGGACGTCGATTTCGACCCGCCGGCCAAGCGCCGCGAGCGCCGCCTCGATCTGTTCCAGCCGTGACCGGTGATCGAGCCGGAAGAGCCGATCGACAGATTCGCGATTCCACTTGAGGCGGCGGGCGAGTTCCGCGCGGGTGATTCCGGATTCGCGAAGCGCCCAGTAGAGCTGCAGGTTCAGCGCCGTCATCAGGGGAAGCGGCACGACCGGACCCCGCTTGCGGTCGGGCTTCGGAATGTCCTCGCCGTCCTCGATCATGCTTGCCAGCGCCGTCTCGATTGCATCGACCGCATGGTGCGTTGCGTCGGCCTTGTCCGCGCCGAACGTAGCGACGATTGGCAATTGCAGGCAGGTGACGAGTAGCGTCCCGTTGTCGTCGGGCGTGAGTCTGATTCGGTAGCCCGTCACAGGTCTCGCGCGCTGCGCGTCGTGCTAGGGTCGAGACTCAATCACAGCCAGAAGGCGACAGCGGCAGCAAGGCTTACGGCTGACAGGAAGTTTCTGGCGAGCTTGTCGTAGCGGGTG
>Ga0073934_10001659_pt1 | contig 51588 bp, 46 predicted proteins | sample LarsenN4metaG_FD_76834 | JGI IMG/M metagenome (GOLD analysis project Ga0073934, IMG submission 76834) | Hot spring sediment bacterial and archeal communities from British Columbia, Canada, to study Microbial Dark Matter (Phase II) - Larsen... ...
AATGACGCCTTTTGCTCCGTGACGGGCTTGGTGTCCCGCGGCACGATGAAGCTGCCATTCCCAACTGGTCGAGAGAACACTAAAGGCTGTGCGTTGAACATACAAGCAACGGAGCACACGGAGGAAAAACCGTATTGATTATTCAGCCACGGGAAAGGTCAGGGTGAAGGTGGTCCCCTCCCCCGCCACGCTCGCCACGGCGATGGTGCCCCCGATTCCTTCCATGAGCTTGCGGGTGATGAAGAGGCCGAGGCCGGTCCCCTCCCCGGGCCCCTTGGTGGTGAAGAAGGGGGTAAAGATACGCTCCAGGGCCTCGGAAGGGATCCCCGGGCCGGTGTCAGCCACCTGTACCGTGACGGCCGTTTCGCTTTCCTGGACCGTGCGGAGAAAGAGGGTCCCCCCCTCCCCCATGGCCTGAAGGGCGTTCATGACCAGGTTGATGATGACCTGCTTCACCCGGTTGCCGTCGGCGGCGATGAAGGGGAGCCGGTAGTCCAGGTCCTCCACGACGCCGATGGAGCGCTTCCTGGCTTCGAAGCGGAGAAAGGTCATGACCTCGCCGATGACCTGGTTCACGTCGGCCTCGGCCCGTCCCGTCCCTTCGCGGCGGGCAAAGGAGAGGACCCCCCTGGTCAGCTCCGCCAGACGGTGGGCCTCCTCGTTGACCCGCTCCACCATCTCCCGGACGAACTCAGGGAGCTCCTCCTCCCGAAGGATCATCTGCGTTGCCGAGACGATGACCGACAGGGGGGTATTCAGCTCGTGAACCACCCCCGCCGCCATTCGCCCCAGCTCCGCCATCTTCTCGTTGAAGGCGAGCAGTTCCAGGAGCTCTCCTTCCACGGTGCCGTTGTCGGAGAGGTATTTTGCCACTGAGTCTGCCATGGGGCCTCTGGTCCAGACCGGTTGAATAGGGTGCCGCTTTTCTGTAGGCACGAGCCATGCCAGAAATTTCAAACGTATTATCAGTCAGTTACAACCGGGCACTGCCAGACCGAACCACACCTGCATACTATTTAGGCAACATGTCGCCCACAAAAAAGGCATAAAGAAAGCCGCCCCGGCGGGGGGGCGGCTTCGAATGATGCGGATGAAATCGTCAAGATGGTCAGTTGTAGGCCGACTCGGAATGCTGGGTCTGGTCGAGCCCCATGATCTCGTCTTCCTTCTCCACCCGGAGGCCGATGGTTTTGTGGAGGACAAAGGCGATGGCCAGGGTGACGATGAAGGCATAGGCACCGGCGGCCACGACCCCGATCACCTGGGTGACGAACTGGGAGAAGTTTCCGGAGAGGAGGCCGGTGGCACCCACTGTGGCGAAGACACCGGTGACCAGGGCGCCGAAGGTCCCCCCCACCCCGTGGACGCCGAAGGCATCGAGGGAGTCATCGTACTTGAGCTTGGCCTTCATGAGGACCCCCAGGTAGCAGACCACGCCGGCACCGAGGCCGATGATGATGGCCGCCCCCGGCTGGACGAAGCCCGCCGCCGGGGTGATGCCGACCAGACCCGCCACCACGCCGGAGCCGAAGCCGAGGGCCGAGGGCTTGCCGGCGTGGATCCACTCGGCGATCATCCAGGCGAGGCCGCCGGCCGCCGGAGCGATGGTGGTGGTGGCGAAGGCGAGGCCCGCCAGGCCGCCGGCGGCATCCACGTTGTTCACCCCAACCACCGCCGATCCCGCGTTGAAGCCGAACCAGCCGAACCAGAGGAGCCCCACGCCGAGCATGGTCATGGAGAGGTTGTGGGGGGCCATCCGCTCGTGGGGGAAGCCGTGGCGCCTGCCGAGGAAGATGAGGAAGGCCAGGGCCGAGATACCGGAGGAGAGGTGGACGACGGTGCCGCCGGCGAAGTCCAGGGCCCCCTTCTTGAAGAGCCAGCCGTCCACCATCCAGACCCAGTGGGCCAGGGGATCGTAGACCAGGGTGGTCCAGAGGAGGACAAAGATGCAGTAGGCGGAGAACTTGACCCGCTCGGCCATGGCGCCGGAGATGAGGGCCACGGTGATCATGGCGAACATCCCCTGGAACATGGCAAAGACGTACTCGGGAATGGCGTTGGGCTCGCTGGTCACGTTCTGCCACAGGGTGTAGACCGGCGCCCCGTCCTTGAAGCTGATCATTCCGTTCAGAAGGGCCCGGCTGAAGTCACCCACGAGCCCCATCCCCCCCACGTCGGGGCCGAAGGCCAGGGAGTAGCCGATCACGGCCCACTGGACCCCCACGATCCCCATGGCCACAAAGGAATGCATGACGGTGGAGAGGACGTTCTTGCTCCGGACCATGCCGCCGTAGAAGAGGGCCAGGCCGGGGATCATGAGGAGGACCAGCGCCGAGGAGACCAGCATCCAGGCGGTGTTGCCGGTGTTGAGGACCGGTTCGGCCGCCTTGGGTGGCTCGGGTGCCGCCGGCGCCGCGGCGGCGGCCGGCGCGGGAGCACCATCCTGGGCCGAGGTGACCGCGGCCTGAACCGGCGCCGCGGCTTCCTTCGCCTCCTCGGCAAGGATGACGGCCGGAGCCAGGGCGACGAGGGCTCCCAGGACAAGGGTAATGAACGGCAGTTTCCACTTCATGGTATACCTCCAGTGTTTCGTTGATCGTTTTCTAGATGGCGTCGGCACCCTTCTCGCCGGTCCTGATCCGCACCGCCTCGTCGAGGGGGAGGATGAATATCTTGCCGTCGCCGATGCGGCCGGTCTTGGCGGCGCTCTCGATGGTCTCCACCACCCGGGGCACCAGCTCATCGGCCACGGCCACCTCCAGCTTCACCTTCGGAATGAAGTCTACCACGTACTCGGCCCCCCGGTAGAGCTCGGTGTGCCCCTTCTGGCGGCCGAACCCCTTTACTTCGCTTACGGTGATCCCTTCCACGCCGATCTCGGCGAGGGCGTCCTTCACTTCATCGAGCTTGAACGGCTTGATGATCGCTTCTATGAGCTTCATGGCGTGCCTCCAGTCCTGCCGCGCTAGGGAATGTTGATGTCGAGCTGGGTGGTGATGGTGTTTTTGCCGCCGGTGGTCGAATCGTTGTAGATGTCGTAGCCGACGATGAGCGACACGTTCTTGGAGAAGGCCCAGGAGATGCCGAAGTTCACAGCCCCCATGCCGCTGTTCCCCCCTTGGTAGTCGACGGCGGCCCAGAGCTTGTCGGAAATCTCGGTCAGGGGGCGATCCCAGGAGAGGAGCACGCCATGGTTGGCGTTGTCGCCGTCGGAGTCGTTCAGTACGGCGCTGTTGCCGACAAAGTAGCCGGCCGACAGGCGCCCCACCACGGGGAGCGTCTTGGCCAGAAGGAGGTAGGAGATGTTCTGGTTGGTCACATCCTCCTTGGTCCCCACGTTGTAGATCCCGAGGGCCATGGCGGGGGAACCGCCGAAGAGCGATCCCTCGGGGGTGCCGAGCTTGGCGTTGAAGTAGAACGGATGGCTGTCAAGCTGCGATCCGTTGAGCGAGGCGTTGCCGTTGCCGTAGACCAGGTAGTCGACCCCCACTTCCAGCTGGAGCTTCTCGAAGGGGAGAATCCCCACCGTGACCCCGAGATCCGTGACATTGGGCTGAGGGGTCCCGTCGGGGGCCTTGGATACCCGCAGATAGTTGTCGATCCCCAGGTGCACCGTGCCGAAGGCCTGAACATCGGTGGAGGGAATCCAGATCTGGGTGGAGGGGGTTGCCAGTGCGGCGCCGCAGGTTGCCGCGACGAGGGCCATTGCCAGGGAGAAAACCTTCGTTGTTTTGTTCATCGTCCACTCCTTTGTAAGGGGTATTTGAGCGCACCAGCCTGCCGGTGCAGAAAACCCGCAGCCGCTTCTCGAACGAAAAAAAGGCGCCTCCGCTTTGCAGCGGAAGGCGCCTTTGCCTTGCGAACCAACTGTTTCTGAAGCCTATTCCCGTCAGGGGCACAGCCCTTGTGCTCCCGGCTTCTGATGTGGATTTAGCACAAGCCATGCCATCGAAGCTCATTAAATTTTGTCTCCGTGATTACGGCATGTTATCGGGACCGGAAGGGCATGGGCACAAAAAGAAAAGGAGGTGACAGCAGGCCGCCCCCTCCCCTTTTGCATATTTTTTCAGCAACTGGCGCCGCAAAAAGAGCCCGCCCTCCTCACGCAGCCTTGAGGGTGCACCGCCCCGAAGCATGGAGGGCCCGGAGTTCCCCGTCGGAGAGGGGGCGCTTCAGCCGCTGGGCCAGGTTGCGCACCTCATCCATCAGGGCAGCTGCCTCCCGCCGCGAGAGCTCGATCCCCAGCTCCCGGCAGCGCTCCACCAGGCCGCTGGTCCCCGAGTGCTTTCCCACCACGATGTGGCGTCGAAGTCCCACCTCGGCCGGATCGAACCCCTCGTAGTTGCGGGCATCCTTGATGACCCCGTCGGCGTGGAGCCCCGACTCGTGGGAGAAAACCCGCTCCCCCACCACCGCCTTCCACGGGGGGACCGGCCGCCGGGAGGCCCGCCCCACAAAGCGCGATATCTCGTGAAAACGGTGGGTGTCGATCCCCGGCTCGATGCCGCAGGCAAGCTTGAGCCCCATCACCACCTCCTCCAGGGCCGCGTTGCCGGCCCGTTCCCCGAGGCCGTTCACGGTGGTGTTCACAAAACGGGCACCGGCCCTGATGCCGGCAATGGCGTTGGCCGTGGCCATCCCCAGGTCGTTGTGGGTGTGGACCTCCATATCCAGTTCGGGGACGGCACTCCGCAGGGTCTTCACCTTCTCGTACATGGCGAAGGGGTCCAGGATGCCGAGGGTGTCGCAGAAGCGGAAGCGGTCTCCCCCCATGGCGCGGGTGATCTCCATGAGCTCCGCCAGAAACGAAAGATCGGCCCGGCTCGCATCCTCTCCGCCAACGGAGACGTAGAGGCCATGCTCCTTGGCAAAGCCCAGGGCCCGCTTCAGCTGCTCCACAACCCCGGCGCGGCTGGTGCGGAGCTTGTGGACGATCATCTGGTCCGAAACCGAGAGGGAGATGTCCACCGCCGTGACGCCGCAGGCCAGGGACGCCTCGATGTCGGGGATGACAGCCCTGTTCCAGGTGATGAGCCGGGCGTTGAGCCCCAGATCCACCAGGGCCCGGATCACCTCCCGCTCCTCCTCCCCCATGGCCGGGATGCCGCACTCCAGCTCCTGGACGCCGATCCCGTCCAGCATCCGGGCGATGGCCAGCTTCTCCTTCCTGCTGAAGACGACCCCGGCGGTCTGCTCGCCGTCACGCAGGGTGGTGTCGTCAATGATGACGGGGCTTGTGGTCGCGTTTTCCATGGCTGGCTCCTTTCCGTGAAAAAAAAGCCCCGGATCTGGTGTTCCGGGGCTCCATTGCCGACTGCTCTCGAATTGTCATCAATCATGAAGCACAAGCTGTGCCACAACCTACGGCCCCCTTTCGGCGAGCCTGGGGGGACGATACCGGGACAATGCTGCCCAAATTTGCGGCAGATGCCCGAAAACCATCAGGCAAGGGCGGAAAGGCGAAGAAAGTTCCCGAGGATTCGCCGGGAGGCCGCGCGAAAAGCCGGTTCCGCAGCCATGAACTCCTCCATGAAACGGCCGGCAAGGGGGGCCGTCTCCGGGCTCCAGCGCACCCACGCGGCAACGATCTCCCGGGTCACCTCCGGGTGGAACTGGAGCCCCCAGGCCCGGCTCCCAAAACGGAACGCCTGGTGCGGACAGGCGGGAGACGAGGCCAGGAGGGTGGCTCCGACAGGGATGGCAAAGGTGTCGTTGTGCCACTGGAAGGTGACAAAGGGGGAGGGAATGCCGGCAAAGAGGGGATCATGTTCCCCTTCCGGGGTAAGGGTGACGGTGAAGGTTCCCTTCTCGCCGCGGGCGCCGGTGGCCACCGGCGCCCCCAGGACATGGGCCAGGAGCTGCCCCCCGAGGCAGATGCCGAGATAGGGGAGACCAGCCGCAACCACGTCGCCGATGAATCCCGTGACGCGGGCCAGAAAGGGGTATTCCGCCGTATCGTGGACCCCCATGGCGCCGCGAGCACCAGGACGGCGGCAACTTCTGTCACGGGGGGAAGCTCTTCCCCGGCAAAGGGGCGCGCCTGCCGAAAAGGGACTCCCATCTCCTCCAGGCAGTCGGCGTAGGTCCCGGCCGGCACCTCCGGGTCGTTCTGCACAATCAGCAGCATCGCATTCCTCCGTTTGCACCGAAATTGGGCAAAGGGGGCGTCCTGCCCCCCCTTGCGCAACCTGATGCACGGAGTATTCCCGGCGCAGGCGGCGACTATCCGGCGCCGTTGGCCTCGTAGCGGCGGCAGAGGGCGATCAGTGCCTCCATGATGTTGGTGGTGGTGAGGATCCCCACAAGGTCGCCGTCGTCATCCACCACGCAGACCCCGTAGAGTTTGTTGTCGTGGATCAACTGGGCGGCATCGGTAAGGTTGTCCCCGGGGTGCACGGTGAACGGCTTTGGATTCATCACCTCCTTGACCGGCGTCTTCGAGAGGATGTAGTGGACCTCCCAGGTGTCGAGGGGGGTGGCCTTGCCCGGTGAATACTCCTTGAGCATCCGGTCGGTAATGAGGCCGCAGAACCTCCCCTTGCGGGTCACGGGAAGGCGCCGTATCTCCTTCTCCTTCATCAGGTGAATGGCCTCGATGATGGTGTCGTTCTCGTCGATGGTGATGGGATTGGGGGTCATCCAGTCTGCCACTCTGGTCATGTCGTTCTCCCGCTGGGTATTGATCACATCCCCAGAAATGCCTTCTTCACATGGTCGTTGTTCAGCAGTTCCTCTCCGCTGCCGGTCAGTACCACCCGGCCGGTCTCCAGCACGTAGGCCCGGTTGGCGATCCGCAGCGACTGGTACACGTTCTGCTCCACCAGCAGCACCGTGACCCCCTGGCGGTTGATCTCCTGGATGATCTCGAAGATGAACTTGACGATCAGCGGTGCGAGACCGAGGGAAGGTTCATCCAGAAGGAGGAGCTTCGGGTTGGTCATGAGGCCGCGGGCGATGGCCAGCATCTGCTGCTCTCCCCCCGACATGGTGCCGCCAAGCTGCTTTTCCCGCTCCTTCAGGCGGGGGAAGAGCGTGAAGACCCGGTCGACGTTCTCATCCCGGGTGGGACGGGCGCTCTTGATGAACGACCCCATCCGGAGGTTTTCCAGCACCGTCATCTCGGGGAAGATCTTTCTCCCCTCCGGCACCTGGACAATCCCCATCTCCACCACCTGGTGGGGTTCGTACCGGGCCAGATCGCTGCCGTTGAAGGTGATGGAACCCGACTGCCACTTCACCAGCCGCGAGATGTTGCGCAGGGTCGTGGATTTGCCGGCGCCGTTGGCGCCGACCACGGTGACAATCTCCCCCTCGTTCACGGTCAGGTCGAGATCCCAGAGGACCTGCATGTCTCCATAGCTGAAATTCAGTTTCTCGATCCTAAGCATGGAAGTCCCCCAGGTAGGCGCGCACCACTTCGGGGTTGCTGACGATCTCCCGGGGAGTCCCCTCCGCCAGCTTCTCGCCGGAATTGATGCAGACAATCCGGTCCGATATCCGCATGATCGCTTTCATGTCGTGCTCGATGACCATCTGGGTGATCCCCCCCTGCTTTTTGATATCCAGGATCAGCTGGATGATCTCGTCGCTCTCCGCCGGGTTGAGCCCCCCCATCACTTCGTCCAGCAGCAGCAGTTGCGGCTGGGTGGCCAGGGCACGGGCAACCTCCAGCTTCTTCCGCTCCCCGATGGGGAGCCCGCCGGCAATGAAGTCCGCCTTGTGGTCGAGCCGCACGACCTTGAGCTGGGCCATGGCCAGCTCCCGGGCGACCTTGAGTGAATTTGTCCGGCAGAGGGCCCCCACCATGACGTTGTCGACCACCGAAAGCTTGGCCAGGGGGCGGACCTTCTGCCAGGTGCGGACCATGCCGAGCTTGCAGACCCGGTCCGGTTCCAGCCCGTTCAGTTTCCGCCCCTTGAAGATCACCTCGCCCCGGGAGGGGGGGTAGTAACCGGTGATGCAGTTGAAAAGGGTGGTCTTTCCCGCGCCGTTGGGGCCGATGAGCCCCATGATCATCCCTTCGTCCAGGGTGAAGGAGACATCGGAGTTGGCGGCCAGCCCGCCGAAGAATTTGCTGACATGTCTGATTTCCAGGATCGGTCCCATGGCCGCCTACCCCCTTCCCTTTCGCATTGCCAGTTTCCTGACCCAGCCGAGGACACCATCCTGCATGAAGAGTATGACCACCACGACCAGGATGCCGTAGATCAGCGCATGGGCGTGGGCCAGGTGCTCCTTCAGGAAGATCCCCACGCCCGACTCCTCGGAGGCGAGCCCCAGCTTGAAAATACCCTGGGCGATCAGGTTGCTCCGCAGCGCCTCCGAAAGCGGCACCAGCACCAGCGCACCGACCACCGGCCCCCAGATGGTACCGATGCCGCCGATGATGCAGATCAGGACGATCTGCACCGAGATATCCAGGGCCAGCACGGTGGGGGGATCGATGAAGCCGATGTAGATGCCGTAGAAGCTGCCGGCAATGGAGGTGAATACCGCCGACAGGGCCAGGGCGATGTTCTTGTAGAGGGAAAGACTGATGCCGAGGGAATGGGCCGCATCCTGATCTTCCCGGATCGCCTGGAAGTAGTAGCCGAGCTTCGAGTGCTGCACCAGCCAGGTCACCAGGATGGTGAGGATGGCGATGACCAGGCCGATGTAGTAGAAGGGGACCTTGGTCATGAAGTCGGTAATAACCGTGTCCCCAAGCTTGAAGGGGGGAATTTCGGTGATCAGTATCCCCTCGGCGCCGTTGGTGACATCCTTCAGGTTCATGGCGGAAAGACGCATGATCTCGGCCACGGCGATGGAGGCGAGCACGAAATACGGCCCCCTGAGGCGAAAGCAGATGGAACCGATGATGAGGGAGACCACCAGGGCCACGGCAATCCCCGCCAGCACCCCGTACCAGGGGGGTATCTGCTTGAACTGCAGCAGTGTCATGGTGGTGTAGGCTCCGGCGCCGAAATAGGCGGCATGGCCGACGGAGTACTGGCCGGTGTAGCCGCCGATGAGGTTCCACGCTTCACCCTGGATGGTGGCAAGAAACAGCAGGATCATGATGTGCAGCGCGTAGGGGCTCTCGACGAACCGGGGGAAGAGAAAAAGCCCGGCCAGCACCACGAGTCCCAGGACGAGGGGAACCGGCGAGGCCCCGGCATGGTTGCGGATCAGTTCATGTATCGATCTCATGGCTGCCCCCCTACATCCTGGACTTGCCCATCAAGCCGGCGGGCTTGAAGAGGAGCACCAGAAGGAAAAGGACGAAGACCACCACGTCCTTCCATCCGGACGAAATGTAGACGGCGCTGATGGATTCCGCCACGCCGATGATGATCCCCCCCAGGGTGGCGCCGATGATGCTCCCCATACCCCCGAGCACCGTGATGACAAAGGCCTTCAGGGTGAACATCCCTCCGATCTGGGGGAAGATGTAGTAGGTGGGGGAGACGAGGGCCCCGGCGGTGGCCGCCAGGGAGGTCCCCAGGCCGAAGGCCAGGATCGACATCCAGCGGACATTGATCCCCATGAGCTGGGCCGCCTCCCGGTCCTGGGCCGTGGCCCGGATCGCCTGACCGGTGTCGGTCCACATCAGGAACCAGTAGAGCGCCGCGGTGATGGCAACGGTGATCAGAAACGAGATGGCCAGGGGGGTAGAAACGGAGATGCCGGCCAGGCTGAAGCTCTCGGACGAGTAACTGGTGGAGAGTATCTTGTAGTCCGAGGTGTAGATCAGCATCATGGTATTGCTCATGATCAGCCCCAGGCCGATGGTGAGCAGAATCTGGTTCTGCGGCAACGCCCCCAGCATCCGGTTTATGAAGACCTTCTGGAGGAAGGCGCCGAACAGGAACATCAGCGGAATGGTTATCGCGACGGAGACGAAGGGATCGATCCCCAGCAGGGTGAAGAGGTTGTAGGTCATATACATGCCGACCATCAGCAGGTCACCGTGGGCGAAGTTGATCACCCGCATGACACCGAATATGATGGTCAGACCGATCCCGATCAGGGCATAGACCCCGCCGACCAGGACACCGCTGATAAGGGACTGCAGAAAGACGGTCATAATAGCTCCGGATATCGTATTCCCCCTCCCGCGACGGGAGGGGGGCAGGGGGAGGGAGAAGTGTCACCGTCAAGGCACTCCCGAGCTTCCCCCCCACCCCGTCCCTCCCCCGGCAGGGGGGAGGGGGGATATGGTGGATTACTTCCACTTCGGGAAGGGGAAGACCGGCTTCTTGGAGGCGAATTTCGCCGGGAACACGGTCTCGAACTGGCCGTTCTGGATCTGGAGCACCAGCATCTGGTGCCTGTTCTGGTTGGTGAAACCATCGTAGTCCTCAAACTTCACGTCACCCATGATCCCCTTCCAGGAACCGCTCTTGAGCCCAGCCCTGGTCTTCTCCCGGTCGCCGCCGCTCTTGCTGGCGGTCTCAGCCATGATCAGCATGGCCTGGTAGGCGCAGGCGGCATGATAGGTCGGCTCCTTGCCGAACTTGGCTTTGTAGCGGTTGAAGAAATCCTTGGCGCCGGGCCAGTTCACATCGTCGGTCCACTGGGTGGTGGAGAAAACATTGTTGGAAATGGCGGTCTCCTTGGCGAACTGAACCGTGGTGAACCCGGCCCCGCCGCCGAGAAACGCCTGGGGCTGGAGGCCGACCTCGCGGGACTGGCGCATCAGCAGAATGGCATCGGCCACGTAGGAAACCATGAAGACCAGATCGGGGTTCTGGGCCTTGATCTTGGTCAGGGTGGAGCGGTAGTCGGGGGAACCCTTGGAGTAGGATTCATCGGCCACCACCCGGATCCCCTTCTTGGCCACGTATTCCTTGGCGGTCTTGGTGGTGGAGGTGCCGAAATCGGTGTTCTCGTAGATGAAGGCAATGGTCTTGGGTTTGCCCATGGCCAGGGCGGCGTCGATCAAGGAAGCGGCATACTGGTCGGCCGGGGCGTTGAGCCGGTAGACATACTTCAGATTCTGGCGGGTGATCTCCTCCTTGGCGGCAGCCGGAACCAGAAGCGGCACCTTGTACTTCTCCGCCAGCTTGGCCACGGCATTGGCACAGGCCGAGGTATAGGGGCCGACAACCCCCGCGACCCCCTGCCCCGCCAGCTTCTCCATGGCGCTCATGGAGATCTGGGGCTTGCCGGTATCGTCTTCCTTCATGAGCTGAACGTCGATCCCCTTCTTTTTGAGGTCCTCCACCGCCAGGGTGACGCCGTTGGTCAGATTCTCGCCGATGGGGGCCTCGGGGCCGGTGATGGAGTTGATGAAACCGATCTTGACGGGGGCGGCTGAAGCCAGGCCCGGCAGAGCCAGGCAGAGGGCCGCCGCAATGGCTGCGAGCTTCTTCTTCATGGTTGATCTCCTTTTCTGGTGGCGTTACAGCGGTGGCTGCAATCGAAAACAAAAAAACAGAATACTGTTTTGCAACGGCCATGCCGGCGCAACGCCATCCGTAACACCCGCTGATCATTACCTTTTTACTGGATGAGATTTACTGCGGAGGGGAGGCGGCTGGCGGAAATCAGCCAGAAACGGTGGCGGATTTCAGCCACAGCCGCTCCCCCGTCGCGGGAGGGAGACAACGGTCATCAGCCGGACAGACCGTACTTGTCGAGCTTGTAGCGGAGGGTTCCCCGGGGGATCTTCAGCAGGGAGGCGGCCTGCAGGACGTTGCCGCCGCAGCGGGAGAGGGCATCCCGCAGCAGCTGCCGCTCGAAGGCGCCAACGGCCTCCTCAAGTCCCCCGCCGGAGGCAAGAACGGCATCCAGGCCGGCGGAGGAGGGGCGGGTCTCGCCGCCGGCCATGTCGGGGGGGAGATGTTCGGGAAGGAGCAGCGGCCCCCGGTGCATGATGCAGATTTTCTCCATGACGTTTTTCAGCTCCCGGATGTTTCCCGGCCAGGAATAGGCCTCCAGAAGCCTGGCCGCAGCGGGGCTGATCCCCTCAAACCCCCGGGACATGTCGCGGCTGTACTTCTCCAGGTAGTAGGCGGCCACAACCGCAATGTCACTGCGGCGCTCCCGCAGGGGGGGGATATGGATCGGGAAGACCGAAAGCCGGTAGTAGAGATCGTCCCGAAACCTCCCTTCCCGGATCAGCTCCCTGAGGTTGCGGTTGGTGGCGGCAATCACCCGCACGTCAACCTCGATGTCCCGGGTCCCGCCGACGCGCCGGAACTGCCGGTTCTCCAGCACCCGCAGGAACTTGGCCTGGGTGACCGGGTCCATCTCCCCCACCTCGTCCAGGAAGAGGGTCCCCTTGTTGGCGGCCTCGAAGAGCCCCGGCTTGCGTGCCTTCGCGTCGGTGAACGCCCCCTTCTCATGGCCGAACAGCTCGCTCTCCAGGAGGGCAAGGGGGAGCGAGGCGCAGTTGACGGCAATGAAGGGAGCCTCGCGCCGGGCCGAAAAGTGGTGAATCCCCTTGGCCACCAGCTCCTTGCCGGTGCCCGACTCCCCGGTGATCAGAACCGTCGCGTCGGGGTGCTGGGCCACGTCCCGTACCTGTTTGAATATGGTCTTCAGCTCCGGGCTGGTGCCGACCATGGGGAGCGACTCGAAAAAATCGAGGGTGCCGCGGCGGATCGCCCGAACCTCGCGTTTGAGGGAACTGGCCTGAAGGGCCAGCTTGACGATGACCCGCAGGGCATCGGCCTTGAACGGCTTTTTCATGTAATGGAACGCACCGAGCTTCAGGGCTTCCACCGCCGTCTCCACCGTGCCGTAACCGGTAATGATGATCACCAGCAGGTCGGGGTCCACCAGCTTCATCTCGCGAAGGACGTCGATGCCGTTCTCCGTCCCCAGGTTCAGGTCCAGCAGCACCAGGTCGATCTCCTCCTGGGCCACCACCTCCAGGGCATCCCCCCCGGTTGCGGCCTCCAGCACCTGGTAGCCGGTGTCCCCCAGGACCCGAAGGACGTTCTCCCGGATAAAGGGCTCATCATCCACGATCAGGATCTTTTCCATCACTCGTCCCCCATGTCCGACGCCGCGGCGGTGAGCGGCAAACGGACGGTAAAGGTGGTGCCGGAGCCGCCGGCGCTTTCCACTTCGATCTCTCCCCCATGCTCCTCGACGATGCGCTGGACAATGGAGAGCCCCAGGCCGGTGCCGGCACCCTTGCGGGAGAAGAACGGCTCGAAGAGATGCGGAAGATCCTCCGCGGGGATGCCGCAGCCGGAATCCCACACGCTGATTACCGCCATATCCCCCTCCCGGGCCGTGACAATCCGGATGGCTCCCCCGTCCGGCAGCGCCTCCTGGGCGTTTTTCAGCAGATTGATCAGGAGCTGCCGGAGCTTTTCGGGATCAAAGGAGAAGGAGGGAAGGAGCCCCTCCTGGCAGCTGAGCTCGATCCCCTGGTGGGCGCAGGCCTTGCGGAACAGCAGCAGCACATCCTGAACCACGGCGGAAAGGTCGCCGACCCGAAACCGGCTCGCCGGCGGCGCGGCGTAGGAGAGAAGAGAGGAAATCAGCCGCTCCACCCGGTCGATCTCCGCAAGGGCCCGGGCGATGAGCCCCGCATTCTCCGGCTGCTCCGCCATCCGGTCATGGAGGTCGTCCAGCAGCAGCGAAATGCCGGTGAGAGGGTTGCGCACCTCGTGGGCAATGCCGGCGGAGAGTCTGCCGAGGGAGGCAAGGCGGTCCAGCCGCATCATCTCCTCCCGCAGGTGCTCCCGCTCCGTCTCGTCGCGGATGGTCAGGGTGATCCCCCCCCCAGCCTCCTCGGCAATGGGGAAATAGCCCACATCGTAATGGCGCGTCTCACCGTCGCGCACCACCTCCAGGGATTCCCGGCCGAAGGGGCGCTCCCCCGCAAGCACCTGGGCCAGGTGGTCCCCCAGGGGAGGGGTCGCCGAGAAGATCCCGCGGGCCGGGTCCCCTTCCTTCCACCGGTCCCCGAAAAGGCTCCGGCCGGTGCCGTTGATGGAGGAAAGGAGGCCGTCGGGTGAAAAGGTGAGGATGGCGCTGGAAATACTCTCCAGGATGCTGGCCTTGAAGTTCTTCTCGGCGGTGATCTGGGCCTTGGAAGCCTGCAGCTGGTCCAGGGTGTTCAAAAGCCCCCGCTTGCGCAGCTCCAGCTCGCTGGCCATCCGGTTGAAACTGTCGGCCAGGGCCCGCACTTCATCGTTGCCGGAAACCTCCACCTGCCGGGTCGACTCCCCGAGGGCCAGGTCGTGGGCCTGGATGGTCAGCAGCGCCAACGGGCGGGTAATCCCCCGGGAGATGAGGAGAGCGCAGACCGGAACCAGGACCGCCGCCAGGGCAATGATCAGGATGCTGGCATGGAGCTGTTCCCGGAGGCTGTTCCGCACCAGGGCCACGCCGACCCTGGCCGGTCCCTGGAACTGGTCCGTCTGAAAACCGATGGTGACTGCGCCGAAGATCCCGTAACGGCGGTAGTCTCCGGTCGAGTAGACAATGGGGGCGAAGGCCATGACCTTCTTGGCTCCCCCCACGTTGGTGACGTCAACGAAGCCGCTCCTGCCGGCACGGACCTGGGCGGCAACCACCGGGTAGTTGGGATGGATGAAGCCGGCATGGTCCAGGTTGTAGGGGATTCGGCCCGCCTCCACGTCACTTTTGGAGGAGCGGATGCTGTAGGGGGGGATCAGCCGTCCCTGACGGTCCAGGCCGCGGATGTCCCAGTATTTGGGATGGGTGATGATCCACCCCTCGTCGTCGAACATGAAGGCGTAATTGCCGCTCTTGTAGGAGGGAAAGACCGTGGGGGCCACATGCCCCGGAAGGATATGCTGGGTAAACTCCATCAGGTGCCGATGGTCGAGCCCCAGGGCCACGATGCCGGCAAACCTCCCCCGGGAATCGAAACGGGGGGTGGCGAACCGGACCACCCCCCTGAATTCCGCCCCCCCCACCGCCCGCTCCGGGTCGCTTTCGTCCCCCAGCTGTTCCTTTTTCCCCACGTGGAACCCGGTAACGTGGGAAACGTAGATTTCCCCCCTCTTCAACCGGGCTGCCCGCCGGAAATACTCCTCACTCCGGAAGTCGGTGGCGGCGGGATCGGCAATGGAGCGGAGCTCCCCCTCCGGAATCCGCCGTCCGTACCTGATGGCAAAGGTCTGGCGCCCCTGCCGGTCTGTCACCTCCAGGGATGCGTAGCGGGGAATTTTCTCCTTGATTTCCCGCAAGTCGTCGGGGGTGCCGCTCCGATGCCAGACCTCCTCCCGACGGACTTCGTAAAACCGTGTCAGCGACTCGGGAGAATCGGCCAGGGCAACCGCCAGGAGCAGGTCGGCCTCGCAGTCACGGAGAAACTTCCCCACATCCTCCGCCACCTCCCGGGCCTGGTGTTCGAGGCTGCGGCCCACCTGCATGTTGATGGCCGCGGCCAGCTGGGAAGCCAGCTGGTCGGCGGTGGAGGAGATGCCGGTGCCGAGGAAAAACGCCAGCAGGAGCAGCGGCAGGAGCGAAACCAGCAGCATGGCCACGAAAATCTTGGCAAAGAGGGTCCACTTCATTGCCGCCCCCCCGCCATCCGGCGGCTTGCCGGGTCACGGCGCAGCAGCGCCATGCAGACGGGTCCCCCAAGGGCGCCGATCCCCGCGGTTGCAAAGGCGATTCCCCAGTCCCCCCGGATACCGGGCCAGGGATGCCACCCCTGGCAGAGATCCAGGGCCCAGCCGAACACCGTCGGGGAGATCATCCCCATGGTATACCCCGCCAGCGACTGGACCCCCATGGCGGAACCGAGGTAACCGCTGGAAACCAGCTCCGTGAGGCCGGTGGAGAAAACCGGTGATTCCGCCACCACCAGGTAGCCGTAGAGGAGCCCCACCGCCAGGGTCAGGGGGATGGAGACGGAATGGAGCCAGCCGAAGGTGAAGGAGCAGCAGGCACTCCCCAGCATCACGACGGAGATGGTGCGGGTGCGTCCCCACCGGTCCGACAGCTTGCCGGTCATGGCGGTGGAAACGGTGCCGATGCCGACCACCGCCGCCGAGGCGAGGGAGCCCCAGGCGGTGGCGTCGGCCTGTCCAAGGCCAACCGAGAGGAGCTGTGCCGTGAAGAAGGGTGCCACCCAGCTCCGCATTCCATACATCTCCCACATGTGGGCGCCATACCCGCCGATCATCAGCAGGGCCGGCCGGTTGCCGAACACCTCGCCGCCATAGCTCCCCCCCCCGGCCTGACGGGGGTGGTGCCGGTAGCCGCGGAATACCGGAAAGGCGAGCAGAATCCCCACCAACACGCCGGCCGAACAGACACCGATGGCCCGCCGCCAGCCGAAATGGGAGGTGAGGCCGCCGGTGACGGCCAGGGAGAGGGATGTGCCGAGCATCAGGGCACCCACGTAGATCCCCACGGCGGTCCCCCGCTTGTGGCTGGGAAACCGTTCGGCCACCAGCTTCAGTCCCGGCATGTAGGTTCCCCCCATGCCGATGCCGGTGAGTCCCCGCAGCAGCAGCCCCGAGCTGTAGTCGTGGGCATGGAGCGCAAAGAGAATATTGGCGACACAGGACCAGATGGCCGAGACAAGAAAGATGTACTTCGTGCTGAAGCGGTCGGTCAGGGTGCTGAGGAGCACGCCGGAAAGGATGTAGCCGAACTGGTAGACCGAAAAGATGGTGCCCGCCATGGTGTTGGTCATCTTCCATTCCGCCTTCAGCTGGGGAACGATGGCGGAATAGTTCATGAAGACCAGCATGATGAAGACCTGGGCACCGCAGAGGGTGAGGAGCCAGCGGGTATCCCCGGAAACGCTCTGTCCGGCTGCCGGCGCCATCACGGGCCGACCGCCGTCGTGCAGCTGCGGGGCTCCCCGCGGGGCGAGGAGCCGTCAGGACCGCCGGGGGTCACGGGATAAGCAGGCCGTAGGGGCATGGAGATCTCCACGGGTCGTGAAACGTTGGGGATGCTCCATTCTAACGCAGGTGGCGAATTCCCGCCAACTGAATAAATACGGCAAACAAACGCATTACGCCCGGATCATCACCAGGAGCATCTTGAAGCGGGTCACCGCCCTCAGGGCGTGGGGGCGGTTGGCCGGCATGATGATGAACTGCCCCTGCTTCACCCGGTGGTCGGTGCCGTCGATGGTGATGTCCGCCTCGCCGTCCACGATCTCCACAAAGGCGTCATAGGGGGCTGTGTGCTCGCTGAGCCCCTGTCCCTCATCGAAGGCGAAGAGGGTGATGGTCCCCACCTTCCTGTCGCTGAGGGTCCGGCTCACCACGGAGCCCTCCTGGTATGCGATCAGTTCCTTCAGGTCAGTGGCGCGTCCCGCCAGGGATTCGTTCGTGCCGCTCATGGTTTCCTCCTCAGGGGTGTAATGTTCTCCATCTGGTGTTACGGTACACCATCGGGCCATGGCGGTGTTTGACCATGGTCAAGGAATCGCATCACGCCTCCGGGAACTCGTCCAGCCCCAGGAGGGTCTCCCGCAGCTCGTACCGGGCAACGGCAAAGAGCTTCTCCAGGAGCCGCTCCGTGGGGGCCGGCGGATAAAGGGGGAACGAAAGCCGGTAGATGAGATCCAGGTAACTGTCGTTCCGGTTCTCCTCCAGAAAGAGCGCCCCGTAGGGGTAGATCGGAGCATAGATGAGGGCCTCCTCCATGACCGCGTCGTCGTCGCTCCAGAAGGGGAGGATCATCTCCAGACAGAGGCAGAGCCCCTGCCCCGTGGGGTCGTCGGCCACGAAGAGCAGGAGCTCGTCCTGGGGAGAACCCCCATGCTCCAGAACTTCGGGGCAGACCTCCGCGGCGGGAATCACCATGAGCCGGCCATGCTGGGGATCGAGGCCGTAGGTCCACCCCCGCCGCTCCAGGTGGCGCTCGACCCGCTGATACGCCTTGACATGCAGCGGGCCGATGCCCCGGTAGAAATCGGGGCGCAGCTCCTGGCGCTTCGCCACCAGCACGTCAAAGGGAATGCCGGTATCCTCCCCCTTGGCGGTCCGGCCGCCCCGCAGATCGGGGTTGTTCACCACCAGCCGCAGCTGGGGGCGTTTCCGTTCTTCTTTGTCCTGGGTCATGGGCGCGGACCCCTTTCTTCCGTGTCTGTGTCGTTGGGATTATACTCCCAAACTGAACCGGTTCCTATCCCTGTCACGGGGCGGCATAAAAAAGGAGCCCCCCGAAGGAGGCTCCCACTCGTCATCCCTTTGGCTGCCGAGGATTACCTCACGGCCGCATCCCCTCGGCCACCACCTCGGCGATGTCCCGGACCCTCGTCTGACCGGCCTGCTTGTCCTTGAGGCCGTCCTCGAACATGGTCATGCAGTAGGGGCAGGCGACGCAGATGGTGTCGGGATTCTTCGACAGGGCCTCGGCGACCCGGTTCAGGTTGATCCGGGTGCCGGTCTGCTCCTCCATCCACATGCGGCCGCCGCCGGCGCCGCAGCAGAAGGACTCTTCCCTGGCCCGGTCGAACTCGGCCGGGGCCGCGCCGGTGACCGCGGCCACCACCTGCCGCGGGGCCTCGTAGACGTCGTTGTGGCGCCCGAGATAACAGGAGTCGTGGAGAACGACCTTCCCCAGATCCCTCACCTGGCGGTTCAGCTTGAGCCGCCCTGAGGCCAGGAGCTGCTGGATCAGCTCGGAGTGGTGGATCACCTCCAGTTCCAGACCGTACTGGCGGTAGTCGTTCTTGAGGGTGGTGAAACAGTGGGGGCACTGGGCAATGACCTTGGTCACCCCCCGCTCCCGGAAGATCTCCGCGTTCTCCCGGGCCATCCGGTCGAAAACGTACTCGTTCCCCAGGCGCCGGAGGCTGTCGCCGCAGCACTTCTCGTCCTTGCCGAGGATCCCCCAGGAGACCCCGGCCGCGTCCAGAATCGCCGCCAGGTTGACCGTCACCTGCTTGCTCCGGGAGTCGAAGGAGCCGGCGCAGCCCACATAGAGGAGATACTCGGTCGCCCCCCTCTCGAAGGGCTTCACCTCCAGCAGCGAGGTCCACTTGGTCCGCTCGCTGGGGGCGATACCCCAGGGGTTGGAGCGCTGCTCCATGTTCTCGAAGAGGTTCAGGAGCTCCTCGGGAAATTTGGCCTCCATCTCCACCAGGTGCCGCCGCATCCCCACCAGTTTGGGGAGGTGCTCGATGAATACCGGGCAGGCCTCCATGCAGGCGCCGCAGGAGGTGCAGGACCAGATGGCCTCCTCGCTGACGCTCCCCTCGCCGCCGTCGCCGATGAGGGGGGCCGTCGCCGCGCCGCCCCGCTTGAGGAGCGGGCCGTTGGCCAGAAGGTTCACCCGGATGTCGTTGATCACCTGGCGGGGATTCAGGGGCTTGCCCGTGGCGCCGGCCGGGCAGACGTTCTGGCACCGGCCGCACTTGGTGCAGGCAAAGCCGTCGAAGAGGTCCTTCCACCCCAGCCGGTCCACCTGGCCGGTGCCGAAGACCCGCCCCGGCTCAAAGATCTCGGGCTCCTGGGTGTTGGGCTTCTCCACCCGGCGGAGGAAGCAGTTGGCGATGGCGGTAAAGACGTGGAGGTGCTTGGTGAAGGGGATCAGCACCGTGATGAAGGTGATGAGGGCCGCGGCATGGAGCCACCAGTAGAAGTTGAAGGTGGCCTCGATGTGCTTGTCGGAGAGCCCCGACAGGAAGTTCCCCAGGAAGGAGGAGACCGGCATGAACCGGGCGGCCCGCTCCTGCCCCAGGGCGATCTCGGCGGCGCTCACCCCGAAGAAGGCGACCATGTGGACGCCGATGAGGCAGAGGATCAGGTACGACTCGAAGGTGCGGGCCTCGGGGTACGGAGGGAAGATGGTCCGCCGCACCAGGGCGATAACGATGGCCGCCAGGGTCAGGGCCGACATGACGTCGGAGAGGAACCGGATCGGGACGTAGAGGAAATCGGGGAGCACCGTCAGCCGCGCGGCCGGGAAGATGCCGCTCACCATGAATTCAACATTGATAATGACCAGAACGATGAATGCCCAGAAAATGATCAGGTGGTTGAAGCCGAACCCCTGCCGCAGCACCCGTTTCTGGACGAAGGCATAGAGGAACATCTCCCGAAGCCCCGCCCCGATCCCCCGGAAGGAATAGCCGGGGCGCCCCAGGGTGACGAGGCCGAGCCTGCGGTAGAGGCTCCAGGCGAAAAAGGCAAGGGCCGCCAGGATGAGCGGAGTGAAAATGGCCGGATTTGGATGCATATGCAAAAACCTCGTAGCAATGAGCGAGATAGCGAGATAGTAAGGGAGTAACTCCCTAGTTTTTCCCCGGTCCCCGGTCCCCGGTCCCCGGTCCCTGATTCTTCAGTTCCCGGATGCGCCGGGTGATGGCCGGCACGATCTGGAAAAGGTCCCCCACGATGCCGTAGGTGGCCACCTGGAAGATGGGGGCCTCCTTGTCCCGGTTGATGGCGATGACCACGTCGGAATCCTGCATCCCCACCAGATGCTGGATGGCACCCGAGATGCCGCAGGCGATGTAGATCTTGGGACGCACCGTCTTCCCCGTCTGCCCCACCTGGCGGTCATGGGGCATCCAGCCGGCGTCCACGGCGCTGCGGGAGGCGCCCACCACGCCGCCCAGTTCGTCGGCCAGCTCCTGGAGCATGGCGAAGTTCTCCGGGGCCATCATCCCCCGGCCGCCGGAAACGATGAACTCGGCCCCGGCGATGTCGATCCCCGCCTTCTTGTCCTTGATGATCTCCAGCACCTTGGTGAGGATGGTCGCCTCGTCGATGTCGAACCGCTCCCGGACGATCTCGCCGGCGGCCCCCTCGATCCGCTCGGGCATGTGCATCACGTGGGGGCGGACCGTGGCCATCTGGGGCCGGAACTTGTCGCACATGATGGTGGCCATGATGTTGCCGCCGAAGGCGGGCCGGGTCTGACGCAGATTCCGCTTGTCGTCCACGTCGAGGCCGGTGCAGTCGGCGGTGAGGCCGGTCCTGACCCGGGTGGCCACGGCGCCGGCCAGGTCGCGCCCCATGCCGGTGGCCCCCATGAGAATGATCTCCGGCTTGTACTTGTCAATGAGGTAGCAGCAGGCGTCCAGGTAGGGTTCGGTGCGGTAGAAGCGAAAAACCTCCTGGTCCAGGAGATAGGCCTTGGCGGCGCCGTAGGCGAAGGCCTCGCGGCAGAGGTGCTCCACGTTCTCGCCGATGACCACGGCGCAGAGCTCGACCCCCAGGCTCCTGGCCAGCTGGGCGCCGACCCCCATCAGCTCCCAGGAGACCTTGGCCGGCTCCCCCTCGGTCTGCTCCACGAAGACCCAGACCCCCCGGTAGGCGGCGAGCATCCTGGCCAGGGCCGCCTCTTCCTCGTCCATCTCCTCGGCGGGGGCGCCCGGGCCGGCGGTCTCCTGCTGACGGGCGATCTCTTCAAGGATCTTCAGCTCCTCGGAGGTGAAGAACATCTCCAGGGCCTCGGCGGGACAGACCTTCACGCACTTGAGGCAGCCGATGCACTTCTCGGAGAGGATGATCGGCTCCCCCGCCTCGTTCATCTCGATGCAGTCCACCGGGCAGGCACTCTGGCAGCGGGCGCCGCAGGCGATACACTTTCCTTGGATGAGCCGGGCCTTGCCCCGGGGTTTCTTCAGTTTCTTCGGTTCGGTCATGTATGAAAGCTCCGTATTCTCGTTCGATCACTTCGTTCGTTCAATCGCTTCGCTTGTTCGATCGCTTCGCTCGTAACAGAGCCTTTTCGTTTCGAGCGATTCGAGCGGGCGGAGCCCACGAACGGGCGCCGGCGATCGAACCCAGTCACACCGCCAGCAGATCCTTGGCCAGGAGCTGATCGATGAGGAGATGGGCAGTCCCGATCGGGTCCACCAGGCCGTCGCCGATGATCTCCCCCTTGTCCCGCTCGGGGGAGAAGATCCGGCTCACCCAGGTGGGGGACCCCTTGAGGCCGACGGTGTTCACGTCCATCCGCAGCACCTCGTTGGTCCAGACCTTCACCCGGGCGTCCGCGGCGGCAAGCCGCATGGGAACCGACGGATAGCGGGGGCGGTTCAGCTCCCGCACGGCGGTGATCATGACCGGCAGGGGGGCTTCGACAATCTCGTAGCGCCCCTCCAGCTTGCGGCGGACCCTGATCCGGCGGTTGACCGGGTCCAGCTCCTCGATGCGGTCCACCAGCGTCAGCTGGGTGAAGCCAAGCCGCACCGCGATGCCGGGCCCCACCTGGGCGGTGTCGCCGTCGATGGTCTGCTTGCCGCAGAAGACGATTCCCACCTCTTCCCCCGTTTCCCGGGCGATCCGCGTAATGGCGGCGGCCAGGACGTTGCTGGTGGAGAGGGTGTCGGCGCCGCCGAAGCAGCGGTCGGAGCAGAGGATGGCGTCGTCGGCCCCCATGGCGAGGGCCTTGCGCAGCGCCGCCTCGGCGTTTGGGGGCCCCATGGAGAGGGCAACGGCCCGGAACCCGAAGCGGTCCTTGATCCGGAGGCTCTCCTCCAGGGCATGGGTATCATAGGGGTTGACGATGAAGGGGATCCCCTCGCGGACGAGGGTGTTGGTGGCAGGGTCGATCTTCACCTGCGTGGTATCCGGCACCTGCTTGATACAGGCAATGGCGAGCATGGTCATTCTCCTGTCACGGTGATGAATCGGCAAGGAATGGGATACCGACTGAACAGCCGTCCCTTCCGCCGAACAGATGCACAATTTCAAATCAGGGAGGCTATCATAATCAAGGAACAGACTCCAATCAAGCAAAGTATGCCTAAAATTTGAGCATATTTTTTTATTAAAAGTAAATAACTGCTAACGCTGTGGCCACCGGCTGCCCCGAGCGGTGTGCCTATTCACCCTTCCGCCAGAACCACATACATCATTCTTACGTAAACGTCAACCTGTCAACCGCAGCCCATGCAACTTTTTTCTTGCCACAACATGTATTGTTGTCCCCCGGCAGCCGCTGCCGGAAGCAGACTCTCCCTAGCCCATGCTCCCCATGCTGGCAAGGGCGAATATCCGGGTCGGATCGTACGCCGGCACGACTCCCGCGTACATGAGCGCCGTTCTTCCAACCGTCGAGAAGCCGGCAGCAGTGAGGAGCGCCGCCGCAGCCCCATTGCGCACCGGCACGTCGAGGATAACCGGGATTTCATCAGCCGCCGGACCGATGACACGGCCAAGAAGAGAGGAAGCCTCCCCCCTGTCACCGCAGCTCCAGGGGCCCAGCTGAACACCGCTGCCGCAGGGCTGCACCACAAGGAAGCCGTCAGCTCCGCCCAGAAGTGACCCGCGGGAGACTACGGCGGAAAGAAGGGGCTCCCGGACATCCCCCCACCCGGCACGGTCCATGGCGACCATGCGGCCGAGGGGGATCAAATCGCCCCTTTCCCCCTGTCCCCTTCCACGCCCGCTCCAGCGGGCAACCTGGTCTATTTCGCGAAACCCCATCCGCTCGTAGATGGGGCGCCCCGCCAGTGACGCCGTGAGCCAGACCGTCGTCACCCCCGCGGCCAGAAGCTCGTCCATGGCGCGCTCCATGAGGAGCGTTCCATACCCCCTTCCCCGGGCATCGGGAGCCACGATGAGGTTTCCGATCCAGCCGCTGGTCCCGTGGGGGAGGGCCGTTACGAAAGCCTGGGCCTTTCCCCCCTCTTCGAGGGTGAGACAGCCGCCCGGGAAATGCTCCAGGAGAAAGTCAAACTCCCACGGGTCGCTTGTCCACCCTTCGGCGGCGGCAAGGGCCAGGAACCGGGGGACGTCGTCACTGACAAAGGTCCGGATCGTCATGGCTACTTAAGAAGCAACAGGCAGGACACACGCCGACTCCCCCACGGTGACGTCCCGGCCGATGAGTCCCACGGCGTCGGCCCGGCACTGGCGGCAGTGCCTGAACTGGCCGATGATGGACTCGTTCCGTTTCCGCACCGCCTCCAGCTCCTCCGGTGATGGCGGGACGATATGGGCGAAATCGGCTTGGGGAATAAGGGGCATGATGTTCATGACAAAGGCGCCCAGCTCCTTGATCTTCCTGCCGATGAGGGGCACCTGATCCTCGTTGATCCCGGGGATGTAGACGGTGTTAACCTTCACCGTCATCCCGTACTCCACGGCCCGCCGGATCCCCGCCAGCTGGTTGGCCAGGAGGATCTCCGCCGCCTCGACACCGCGATAGGTTCTGCCGTGGTAGGTGATATGGCCGTAGATCCTCGCCCCCACTGCCGGTTCGAGGGCGTTGAGGGTGACGGTGAGGCTGTGAAGGTCCAGCTCGCGGAGCCGGTCGATGGCGTCGGGCAGGAGGAGCCCGTTGGTGCTCATGCACTTGATGAGGTGGGGAAACTCCGCACCGACCAGGCGGAAGGTTTCAAAGGTCTCCTCATTGGCCAAGGGGTCGCCGGGTCCGGCAATGCCGATCACCTTGATGATGGGGCCAACCACGGGGCTTGCCATCACCTCCCGGACCTTTATGATCGCCTCCTCCGGGGTGATGAGCCGGCTGGTCACGCCGGGGCGGGACTCGTTGGCGCAGTCGTGCCTGCGGCTGCAGTAGCCGCACTTGATGTTGCAGCGGGGCGCCACCGCCAGGTGCATCCGGCCGTTCTTGTGGTGGTTGCCGCCAAAGCAGGGGTGCCCCTGAATCTTTTTCATCTGGTCGCATGATCCGGCCATGGTCTGCCTCCCGTGCCCCGTGGGCTGTCTGAACGAAAAAAGCCCGGCGGATTGCTCGCGCCGGGCTGCTGTGCCTTTTTCTTCCCATACATCGTCGTATGGCTTCCGATGTCTCCACTAACATGAAGCGTGCCAGAACATCCCCGGACGGGAAAAAAGCCCTCAACTCCTCTATTTCCTGGTTTCCTCGCCGTCACTGCAAAGAGCTCCCCTGCCCCTTTTTTGTGATGATGACCAAAAATGAGGCACGCCGAAGGGGCGCGTTTATTGCAAGTCTCTCGTCATGCACTTTCACTTCAGCAGTAGTGAAATCCGCTCCCGGGCCCGGGCCGCCTTCATTGGGCTGGCGGTGGGTGACGCCCTGGGGGCGCCGGCGGAATTCATGACCGCCGGCGAGATCAGGGCCAAATACGGCGTCCTGAAAGAGATCGTCGGCGGCGGCTGGCTGCGGCTCAGGCCGGGCCAGGTGACCGACGACACCGAGATGTCCCTCTGCGTTGCCCGGGCCGTCGTCGCGGCAGGCGGCTGGTCCCTGGGCGGCATCGCCGAGGAGTTCGCCCGGTGGCTCAAAACAAAGCCGGTGGATGTGGGGGACACCTGCCGCCGGGGGATCCGGAACTACATGCTGAAGGGGGCGCTCGAGACCCCCTTCAACCCGTGGGATGCGGGCAACGGCGCCGCCATGCGGATGCTCCCCGCGGCCCTCTACACCCTGGGGGACGACGCCCTCCTGCGGCGCTGCGCCCTGGAACAGGCCCGCATCACCCACAACCACCCCCTCTCCGACGCCGCCTGCGTCACCCTGGGGCGGCTCGTTCACCTGGCGCTCCGGGGCGCCTCCAAGAACCAGCTCCGCCGGGAAGTGGACGCTCTCATTGCCGCCCACCCCACCTTCTCCTTCACCCCCTACCGGGGGCTCGCCACCGGCTACGTGGTCGATACCATGCAGACGGTCTTCCACTATTTCTTCCGGGGACGGGACTTCGAGGAGTGCCTTGTGGGAACCGTGAACCAGGGGGGGGACGCCGACACCACCGGCGCCATCTGCGGCATGGTGGCCGGGGCCTTCTACGGCATGGAGGGGATTCCCCAACGGTGGCTGAAGAAAATGGATCGGAAAACCATGACCGAGACCGCAGACCTTTCTGCCCGGCTGATTGCCCTGTCGCCGGCCCTTCGCGAATAAACCGGTATTTTGTAGCCTCCTCCTTGACGGCAGCTGCTTTTGCTGTTAAACCTTAAGCGTCGATTAATCAACGCAGCATAATCACTGCCGGTTTTGGTCAAGGAGGAACCAATCATGAAGCGAACGTCGCGCCTCGCCACCACCCTCTTCGTCTGTTTCGCCCTCGTCGGCGCCGCCGTGGCGGCCCTGGCGGCATCCCCCGCCTTCCCCGTGGATCGGGAGTTCTACCCCTACTATCCGTCACTGATCAAGTGGAACAAGTCGACGGTCCCCTTCAACGCCCCCGAGGTCTGCGGCGGCTGCCACGAAAAGCAGTACAAGGAGTGGAACGGGTCGGTCCACAGCCTCGCCTTCAAGGACCCGGTCTACCAGGGTGAGCTGAACAAGGGGGTCAAGGCCGTGGGCCATGAAATCGCCCGCCAGTGCGAGGGGTGCCACACCCCCATCGGCGTGGTCACCGGCGAGATCAAGGGGCCGGGCCTTGCGGGGCTGTCGGCCATCGCCCTTGCCGGCGTCTCCTGCGACGTCTGCCACTCCATCAGCGGCGTGACCCACCAGCAGACCCCGGCCCGGGTCGCCGAGAACGGCTCCTTCATCATGACCCCCGGCGTGGAGACCACCGGCGGCCAGGTCCTCATCAAGCGGGGCCCCATCCCCAACCACAAGGAGTGCGGCGGCGGGTTCCACCAGTGCGAGGAGTCGCCCCTCCATCTCCAGGCCAACCTCTGCGCCTCCTGCCACCAGGTCTACCACTACGATGACCACTTCCCCATCGAGGCCACCTACAACGAATGGATCGCCGGCCCCTTCGCCCAGAAGAACATCATGTGCCAGGACTGCCACATGGTGGACATCCAGACCTTCAAGCGGACCGCCGACCAGTTCGTGAAGCCCGAGCGCCAGGAGTACAGGCACTACTTCAGCGGCGCCAACTATCTCTTGACATACCTGGCCGCCGGCGCCGCCAAAAAGACGGGGGACGAAGAACTGGCCAAGAACCTCATGAAGCAGTATGAAATGGCCGTTGAGCGCCTCAAACTGGCGGCGGACCTGGAACTCTTCCCCATCTACCACGACGGCAAGCTGGACGAGCTGAAGGTGCGGGTCAAGAACATCCGGGCCGGCCACAACCTCCCCACATCCCTCACCAACGTCCGTCAGATGTGGCTGGAAATAGCCCTGAAGGATGAAACGGGCAAGGTCGTCATGTCGAGCGGTACCCTCAACCCCGACGGTTCCCTCTCGGAGGTGGCCCGCAACTTCGCCTCCGACGGCATGTCCAGCGACTTCCACTTTGCCATCGACCCCTGGAAGGTGGTCGGCTTCTCCAAGCACGACACCATTCCCCCCAAGGGGTACCGGGACACCTACTACGGACTCCACTTCCCGACGGACCTCAAGAAAGTGACCATCGAAGCCAAGCTCCGCTTCCGTCAGGCCGACCAGAAGGTGGCCGAAGCGCTCCTGGCCGCGGTCCCCAAGGACATCAACCTGGAGCAGATGTACGGCCTCAAGGCGGTGCCGCCGCTCCCCGTGGTGGACATGGTGGTGAAGCAGGTGACGGTGAACGCGAACATGTAGCCGGACCAGATGACTTAGGGAAGCAAACAGCCCCGGCGGATCGCTCCGTCGGGGCTGTCGCATTTCACAGCCGCCCCCCTCACACCGTGCACATCACCCGGCGCACCCGGTACTCCCCCCCGATGACCAGGTACTCCCCCTCCCCCTTCATGATGCTGTTGGGGAGCAGATCATCGAAGAAAAAGACCTTGGCCAGGGGCGCCCGGATCTCCCAGACCGTGGAGCCGAACTCCCAGGCCCGCTCCTCGTGGGAGGTGAAGGAAACCAGGTTGTTGAAGCGGATGATCCTCTCCCGCTTGCCGAGTTCCTCCACCACGTCGTAGTCGTCGGCCCCGAAGGTCCCCCGGTAGAGGGTCGTCCACCGCTCTGCGGGAAAGCGGCGGGCCAGCTCGTACTGGCAGAACTCGTAAAGGAGGTCCAGCTGGGAATTGATGGCGCTGGTCCGCTTGCTGCCGGCGGTGCGGTCCACCACGTAGTCATAGTAGGATTCGGAATGGATGCCGGTGATGCGGGCCTTGTGAAAGGTGGGGAAGATCCCCATGCGGCTCTCGACCCACCCCTTGAGGACGGCCCCCTCCACCGAATTGGAGTCCATCATCCACCCCCGCAGATAGCGGAGGTAGCTGTTCCTGAGGCTTCTGCGGGCCGACGGCGTCGCCTGCTCCTGCCAGTGGTGGAGCTGGAACTTCACCGACATGTAGTCGTTGAAGACCGTGCCCCGCTCCTCGGGGGAGGCGATGGCATCGAGCCGGTCAAAGAGGAAGCGGTTGGCGAGACGGACCCCCTGGACCTCCAGCGGTTGCGGATTGTCGTTGAAGTGGCGGGAGGCGATGACCCACGGCGGCAGATTGCAGAGATTGAATCCCGAATTGTGCATGGGTCATCACCTCGTTGTGACGGATGGTGTAGGGCCGGCCCCCTGTGGCCGCCCAATCAGGGCAGCCACACAGGGTTGCCCCTACAGGACCTTCGCGATTTCGATCAGAGCCGGCTTGATGGGGCCGTCGGCCACATAGGCGTCGATGCCGAGCCGCTCCATCTCCATTTGCGGGGCCTGGCCGATCTGGGCGCAGACCACGGCCCTGCAGCCGGCCAGGGCACGGGCAATGGCGTCGAGAATGTGGCTGCGGAGGGGGTGGTCCACATCGTAGGAGCAGTAGCGCTCCACCTTCTTCTCGTCCACCAGCTTTGCCTCGTTCCCCTCCACATCATAGATGAGGAAGCGCTCGGCATGGCCGAAGTGCTGGTTGATCTCCCTTCCGTCCTTGGATGCTACGGCGATAAGCATGGAGACACCTCCTTGACTGTGTAGGGGCAGGCCCCCGTGCCTGCCCTGTACAAGGGCGGCCACAGGGGGCCGCCCCTACAAGATCAAATCTCCACCGGCTCGAAGGTAAAGCACTTCTTGGAGCAGGTCCGTCCGCAGGCCTGGCAGCCGATACAGTTGCCCGGATTGGAGACCTTCATGAACATCTTGGCCGAATCGTCCTCGTCCACCTCCTCGAAGGTCAGCACGTCGTGGGCGCAGACCTTGTAGCAGCGGGCGCAGCCGATACAGGTCTCCTCGTCGATGGCGACGACGAACCGGGGGGTGTATTCAGTCTTGTTCCTTCTCATTCCGGTGATGTAAGCCATGATTTCTATCCTCCGTTTATGGTTTTGCAGGGACAAACCTTGTGCTTGCCCAAGGTTCGGTCGATCACAGGGATCGTCCCTACGTAATCATTCATCCTCAAAAGAAGTCTCCTCCCCCCTGTTCATGGCCTTGCGCAGCCACGGCGGCGGGTTCCCCTTCAGCACCTCCTGGAGCCGATTGACCGTATCCGGGAGACTGACCGGGGAATTGGTCTTCATGGGGTGGATCTTCCGGGCCACCAGCTTCGCCGCCGCCGGACCACCGATGGCCATGGTGTAGACGATGGCGCAATCCTTCAGGGCGGCTGCCCGGGCCGCAATCTTGTCCTCCTCGTCGTCGCCGTGGGCGCCGATGGTGATGGTCTCCACGAAGAAGGAGGCATCGGGGCCGATCTCCCAGACGTGGAAGTTCTTTGCCATGCCGAAGTGCTCGTCGATCATCTCGCCGGTCGTTGATGTAAATGCGACTTTCATGCGTAACCCCTTTCTTGAAACACGGAGCAATGGAGCACACGGAGAAAAACAAATTCTTTTACTGGTAATAACCTCGAAACCTGCTTGTCGAATTTCGGTATTAAGGTTTTCTCCGTGCTCTCCGTTGCTCCGTGTTATTCATGCCTTTCAGTTATGGGCCAGCTTCTGCCCCTCCGCCGCGTTGGCCTGGAAGAGATTCGCCGTCTCGAACAATAGATTCATGGTCCCCCGGTACCCCACCCACATCTTCTGGTGGGCGCCGAGGCGGTCGAAGACCGGAAGCCCCGCCCGCAGGTGGGCCTTGATGCCGAGCCTGGCCGCCGCCTGGCGGCCGTTGGAGTTGGCCACGATCAGGTCGCTCCCCACCGCCGCCGTCTCCAGGTCCTCCAGGTCCCCCACGAAGATCTCCCGTGCCGGGAGGCCGTCAAGCCCCCGAACCCTCGTAGCCGCAATGGCCGCCTGGATCTCGCACCCCATGCCGGCCAGAAAACCGGCCATGGTCTTGAGGTTGTCCCCCTCCAGGGCAATGGTCACCTTCTTCAGGCCGAACTGGTAGTGGGAGTCCACCATGGCATCCATGAGGCGGCTCCGCCAGCGGCGGAACTTCTCGGGGATCGGCCGGCCGCTGATGGCCGAGAGTGTCTCCATGAAGCGGTCCACCTGGGCGAGGCCCGTGAGGGAGGTGAAGCCGTAGCTGGGGATCCCGCACCGTTCCGTCAGGGCCTCGGCGGCCCTGGCCAGGGAATCGCCGATGAAGATGGCGGCGCAGCTCCGTCCCGCCTGGCGGAGCCGCGCCATGGAGACCCCGCCGGTGGAAAGGGGCGAGACCGTCTCGTCGATGTGGCCGTCCAGGGCGTTGGCGATGTCGGGGACGATGACCGGGTCGAGCCCGAAGGCCTCGCAGATCTCCCGCACCTCCTCCACGTCGGCGGGGGTCAGGTGGGCCCCGGGAAGGACCGTCACCTGGCCGGGGATCGTCTCCCCCGGTTCCGGGACGCTCCTGACGATGGCCTCCACCGCCGCGGCGTACCCCTCCTGCAAAGACCCGCAGTAGTCGGGGGTCGATGCCCAGACGATGGGGATCCCCTCGTGCTCCGGGTTCTCCTGACGGAAATGGACGATGGCGCTCCGGACATCGTCCCCCATGGTCTCCGTGAGCCCCGAGGTCATGACCCCCACCACCTCCGGGCTGAACTTCTCGATCACCTTTTTGAGCCCCTTCTTCAGGTTCTCCCACCCCCCGAAGATGGCGGTGTCCTCGCTCATGGCGGTGGAGTTCAGGGCGATGGGCTCCTTGAAGTGGCGGGAGAGCTGGAGCCGGATGAAGGTGGAGCACCCCTGGGCCCCGTGGAGGAGGGCCAGCATCCGGTCGATGCCGAGGTAGGCGAGCGTTGCGCCGAGGGCCGGAGAGTTCTTCTGGGGGTTCACCGTGGCGTTCTTGGTGGGCACCTTGACCCGCGATTCCTTCAGCTCTTCCGCCAGGTGCGCCGCGGCATGGCCGGCGGCAAGGGCCACGTCGGCCGCCCGTTCCTCCTCGCTCTTCTCCCACGGCGCCCGGGCATTCAGGACCGGCCAGATGGGGTTGTTCACCGTCAGGTCCAGCTGCTTCGCGAAGGTGACCATCCCCTCGTACCCGGCGTAGGGGTGGGAGCGGCCGTGGTTGATGTCCAGGAACGGGGTCCTGGTCTTCAGGGCCAGGAACTTGGTCTTCCCCCCGGCCACGATCAGGTCCGGCATCTTGTCGTACATGACCTGGAGGAGGCCGGCGCTGGAGGTGTCCTCGATGATCCGGGCGTCCCGGTGCATAAGGGCCTTCATCCGGTAGAAGTCCTCCAGGGTCGAGTTCTGGGTGCCGGCGGCCAGGATCTCCACCCCCAGCTCCCGCAGGGCGTTCACCATGGACCAGGTCTTGACCCCACCGGTGAAGAGGACCGAACGCTTCCCCTGGAGCCGCGCCCGGTAGGGGGCTATCCGCTCCCGGCACCGGGCCTCTTCCTCCTCCAGGAGCCGTTCCACCCGGTCCTGCATGGTCCGTTTTTCCAGCCCCCCCACGGCGTCGTCCAGCTCTCTCGCTATGTCCCGCAGGGCCTTGGCAGTGTCGGTCATGCCGTAGAAGGACTCCTCCAGGTAAGGCATGCCGTAGTTCTTCTGCATCTTCCTGGCGAGGTTGGTGAGGCTCTTGGAGCAGATGATGACGTTCAGCTTCGCCCGGTGGGCGTAGCGCAGCTCCTCGAACTTGGCGTCGCCGCTGAAGCAGGAGAGGATCTGGATGCCGAGCCGCTCGAACAGGGGCAGCATCCCCCAGAGGTCGCCGGCAATGTTGTACTCGCCAATGAGGTTGATGGGATACTCACCAAGCTCAGGCGGCTCGGCAGTGCCGATGACGTACTTGAAGAGCACCTCGCCGGCCAGACGGTTGCCGATGTTCTTGTCCCCGATGAAGCCGGGGGTGTTGACGGGGATGAGGGGGATGGCGACCTTCTTCTGGGCCGTTTTGCAGACCGCCTCCACGTCGTCGCCGGTCATGGCCGTGACGCAGGTGGCGTAGACGAACATGGCCTTCGCCTCCCCCGCGTACCGCTCGGCCAGCTCCAGAATGGCCCGGTAGAGCTTCTTCTCGCCGCCGAAGACCACGTCGTTCTCCAGCATCTCGGTGGTGAAGCCCCGGCGGTAGAGCTGGGAGCCCGAGGAACGGGCGCCGCGGTTGTCCCAGGAGTTGCCGGCGCAGGCAATGGGGCCGTGGACCAGGTGGATCACGTCGGTAATCGGCATCAGCACCACCCGGGCGCCGTCGTAGGCGCAGGAGCGCTCGGTCCCCTCCCCCGGCTCCGATTTCCTGCAGAACTTGGGGGCCCCTTTTTCGTGGGTTTCGCAGTCGGCTGCGTCGTAGTAGTCGGGCTTGGCCATGGCAACCTCGAATGCACAAAGAAAAAAGGCGCCGCCATTCCGGGGGAATGGTCGGCGCCTTTGCCTGAAAACCGTCGGGGAAATTTCTTGTAATGCCTGACCTTAAGCAGGTGACGTGCCAAAAAACCACAGCATCTGCATCACCTTGAATTTTGCATGTATTTTCCCCGGCACCATTCTCCCGCTTCCCGAGTTTGCCCAATAATTATGCAGCACCTGCCCGGTTCCACACTTCTGTCCCCCCTTGCCCTACAGGTACAAAATTTTCGCAGGCTGGTTGACGCTCCCTCCTTGTCAGGTATCATTCGCCTTGACTGCCCACCCATCCAGCCCGATTACCGGGTTAGGACCCGATGTCAACGGTGCAAACCCACACTTGGGAGGAGAACGAAGATGATCGAAGAGAGCACATGCCCGGTAACGGGCAAATCCGGCAGGACCTCTGCCGGCAGGGGAAGATCGCCCCGCGACTGGTGGCCCAACCAGTTGAACATCGGCATCCTGCACCAGCACGCGCCGGCCTCCAACCCGATGGATCCCGGCTTCAACTACGCCGAAGAATTCAAGAAGCTCGATTTTGCCGCCCTGAAAAAGGACCTGGCCGCCCTGATGACCGACTCCCAGGAGTGGTGGCCCGCCGACTGGGGGCACTACGGCGGCCTGTTCATCCGGATGGCCTGGCACAGCGCCGGCACCTACCGCACCGGTGACGGCCGCGGCGGCGGGGGGACCGGCAACCAGCGGTTCGCGCCGGTCAACAGCTGGCCCGACAACGCCAACCTGGACAAGGCACGGCGCCTCCTCTGGCCCATCAAGCAGAAATACGGCAACCGAATCTCCTGGGCCGACCTGATGATCCTGGCCGGCAACGTGGCGCTGGAGTCCATGGGCTTCAAGACCTTCGGCTTCGGCGGGGGGCGCGTGGACATCTGGCAGCCCGAGGAGGACATCTACTGGGGGTCCGAGGCCGAGTGGCTGGGGGACAGGCGCTACACCGGCGACCGGGAACTGGAAAATCCGCTGGCGGCCGTGCAGATGGGACTGATCTACGTGAACCCCGAAGGCCCCAACGGCAATCCCGACCCAGTGGCCTCGGGGCGCGATGTTCGGGAGACCTTCGGCCGCATGGGGATGAACGACGAAGAGACCGTGGCCCTGATTGCCGGCGGCCACACCTTCGGCAAGTGCCACGGCGCCGGCGACCCGTCGCTGGTGGGGCCGGAGCCCGAAGCCGCCCCCCTGGAGGCCCAGGGACTGGGCTGGCTCAGCCGGTTCGGCACCGGCAAAGGGAAGGACACCATCACCAGCGGCCTCGAGGGGGCCTGGAAGCCCAATCCCACCAGATGGGACATGGGTTACCTGAAGGTCCTCTTCAAGTACGAGTGGGAGCTCGTAAAGAGCCCCGCCGGGGCCAATCAGTGGCTGGCCAAGGACGTGGAGGAGGAGGACATGGTGGTCGACGCCCACAATCCCACCAAGAAGCGCCGCCCCATGATGACCACCGCCGACCTGTCGCTGCGCTTCGACCCCGTCTACGAACCGATCGCCCGCCGCTTCCGGGATGACCCCGAGGCCTTTGCCGACGCCTTCGCCCGCGCCTGGTTCAAGCTGACCCACCGGGACATGGGCCCCAAGATCCGCTATCTGGGTCCCGAAGTCCCGGCCGAGGACCTGATCTGGCAGGACCCTCTCCCCCCCGTCGATCACCCCCTGATCGACGCCGCTGACATCGCCCATCTCAAGGCCAGGGTTCTGGCCGCGGGGCTCTCGGTGGCGGAACTGGTCTCCACCGCCTGGGCCTCGGCCGCCACCTTCAGGGGCTCGGACAAGCGGGGCGGCGCCAACGGCGCCCGCATCCGCCTGGCGCCCCAGAAGGACTGGGAGGTGAACCAGCCGGCCCAGCTGGCCCGGGTGCTGGGGGTGCTGGAAAACATCCGGCAGGAGTTCAACAACGCCCAGACGGGGGGGAAGAAGGTCTCCATGGCGGACCTCATCGTGCTGGCAGGCTGCGCGGCGGTGGAAGCGGCGGCCCGGGCTGCGGGCCACGGGGTGGAGGTCCCCTTCTTCCCTGGCCGCACCGACGCCTCCCAGGAACAGACCGACGTGAAATCCTTCGCCGTGCTGGAGCCCGAAGCCGACGGTTTCCGCAATTACCAGAAGAAGAGATTCACCGTGCCGGCCGAGGAGATGCTGGTGGACAAGGCCCACCTGCTGACCCTGAGCGCCCCCGAGATGACGGTGCTCGTGGGGGGCCTGCGGGTGCTGGGGGCCAACGTGGGGCAGTCACCCCATGGCGTATTCACGAAGCGGCCGGGAGTCCTGACCAACGACTTCTTCGTCAACCTCCTCGACATGGCCACCGTGTGGGAGCCCACGTCCGATGCCGGCGAAACCTTTGAAGGGCGGGACCGCAAGACGGGGGAGCTCCGGTGGACCGCGACCCGGGTGGATCTCATATTCGGCTCCAACTCCCAGCTGCGGGCTCTGGCCGAGGTCTATGCCCAGGACGATGCCCGGGAGAAGTTCGTGCGCGACTTCGTCAAGGCCTGGAACAAGGTCATGAACCTGGACCGCTTTGACATGGCACAATAATACTGCTAAGAAGAGAGCGTCGAAAACGCTCCAGTTCATTACTCACCAGGAGGAATCAGATGTCCACAAAGGAAAATCTCGCCGAAGCCTTTGCCGGCGAAAGCCAGGCCAACCGGAAATATCTCGCCTTTGCCAAGCAGGCCGAGGTGGACGGCTTCCCCCAGGTGGCCAAACTGTTCCGGGCCGCCGCCCACGCCGAGACCGTCCACGCCCATGCCCACCTGCGGGCCATGGGGGGAATCAAGAAAACCGAGGAGAACCTGAAGGAAGCCATCGCCGGCGAGGGATTCGAGTTCCAGACCATGTATCCCCCCTACCTGGAAGAGGCCAAGCAGGAAGGGGACAGGATGGCGGAGATCTCCTTCCGCAACGCCCTGGCCGTGGAGGAGATCCACCACGACCTCTACCAGAAGGCCCTGGCCGCGGTCATGAGCGGCGGCGACCTGGCGGCGCGGAAGGTATACGTCTGCGAGATCTGCGGCAACACCGTCTACGACGAGGCGCCCGACAAGTGCCCCGTCTGCCAGGTGCCCAAGGACCGTTTCACCCTGATCGACTGATACCCCACCACGAAGGAGATTGTCAGATGAGCAGCATCAAAGGAACCAGAACCGAGCAGAACCTCCTGAAGTCTTTCGCCGGCGAGAGCCAGGCCCGCAACCGTTACACCTACTTCGCCGCCGCGGCCCGCAAGGAAGGGTACGTGCAGATCGCCGACATCTTCGAGGAGACCGCCAACCAGGAGAAGGAGCACGCCAAGCGCTTCTTCAAGTTCCTGGAGGGGGGGGACACGGAGATAACCGCCTCCTTCCCGGCCGGCAGGATCGGCACCACCGCCGAGAACCTCCTGGCCGCCGCCAACGGCGAGCACGAAGAGCATACCGAGCTCTATCCCGGTTTTGCCGCCGTCGCCAGGGAAGAGGGGTTCCCTGCCATCGCTGCCGTCTGGACCGCCATCTCCGTGGCGGAGAAGCAGCACGAAAAGCGCTACCGGGACCTGCTGGCCAACATCGAGGCCAACCGGGTTTTCGCCCGCGACACCGAGGTGGTCTGGCGCTGCCGCAACTGCGGCTACCTCCACACCGGGAAAGGAGCCCCGGAGCAGTGCGCCGCCTGCGCCCACCCCAGGGCCCACTTCGAGCTGCTGGGGGAGAACTGGTAAAGAACTGCAGGGCACCACAGCATCTGAGACGAAAAAGGACACCCTCCCTGTCAGGGGGGGTGTCCTTTTTTATTTGCCGCTTCTCCGTCCTCCAATGACATCTTTGCGCTAAAGCCCTCACCCCTTCGTGCCGATAGTTAGAAGGAGGGGGGGCGATACCGGGCCGCTCCCAAACACCAGGGAAAGGCCAAGGGTACCGCCATGGACCAGCTTCGCATCGTCTGCCCCCACTGTCAATTCGCCAGGGACATCCGCCGGGATCAGGCCCCGAAACAGCCGGTGACGGCCACCTGCCCCCGCTGCAAGGGGAAATTCCTCCTGGACCCGGCCAAGCCGGCCATGACCCCGCCCCCCTCCCCGCCGCAACCGACGGCGGGAGAAGCAACGCCGCCGCGCCAACAGCCCCCCGCGCCGTCATCCCCCTCTCCTTCCAGCCACGGCGCCCCCCCCCGGCAGACGCCCCGACCCGCCAGGCCCGCACCGGCACGACAGGGGGAACTGCGGGGAATCGGCGAACTGCTGGGGAATGCCTGGACGGTGTTCCAGAGCCGTTTCGCCACCCTGTTCATCATCTATCTCCTCTTCCTGCTGGCGGCGGCTGCCGCTCCGGTCGCGGCAGGGGCACTCGGCTTCACCCTCGCCTCCCTGGCGCCGTCGGCCAAGGGGGCGGTGACCGCCCTGAGCGCCATTATCGGCGCTGCCGTCGGCATCCTCGGCTTCTCCTGGGGGTGGGGGGCCTGCGTTGCCGCCTCCCTCGACGAGACCCTCGACACCCGCGCCGCCTTTGCCGTGTCCCGGGAAAAGCTCCTCCCCTTCGCCCTGGTGAGCTTTCTGGTGAGCTTCATTATCACCGGCGGCTACCTCCTCTTCGTCATTCCGGGAATCATCTTCTCGGTCTGGTTCTTCTTCGCGAACTTCGTCATCTTCGACGACGATACCCGCGGCATGTCGGCCCTGCTCAAGAGCAGGGCCTACACCGCCGGCCGCTGGTTCGACGTCTTCCTCCGCCTCGTGGTCATCTGGGCCTGTCTGGCGGTGGTCGGGGCCATCCCGGTGGCGGGACTGCTTCTCACCCTCGTGGCAATTCCTTATGTCATGGTCTACCAGGCCCTCCTCTTCAAGGACCTGAAGGAGGCGGCCGGCGAGGTGATCTACCCCTGCGGCTTTGGCGACGGCGCCCGGTGGGTCGGCCTTGCGGCGCTGGGGTACGTGGCCATTCCGGCGCTCCTGCTGGCCACCTTCGGGGCAGCCCTCCACAAGAACCTCGCCCCCCTGATGGGCGCCGGCGGACCTGTCATCTCCCTGCCGGCGCCAACGAATTCCGGCGGCGGCGACGGGGATTTCCGCGTCATCCCGATTCCCCCGCAGGGAGAACCGTCAGGCGGCATCGCCGTCGCCCCCGTCGAGGGCGGATCGGCTCCCTCCTTTCCGTCATCTTCCCAACCGGCGGAGCAGAACCAGGCCCGGCACCCAGAACACATCCACGTCTTCATCTACTCCGTCAACTACGGGGGAAAGGTGGAGGCCAACGGAGCCACGATCAGGAACCTGGAGACCAAGCCCGACATGCAGTACAACTACAACGAAAACGGCGAGGAGCTCTCCTTCGGCCCCAACACCATCACCGTGGACTACGCGCCGGTCAAGGATCCGGCGGCAACCATGGAGCCTCGGCTCCACCTGAAGATCTCCTACTGGAACGGCAGCGACAAGCGGGTCCTGGGGGACTGGGAGATCAGGGAGACAACGCCCGGCAGGAAGACCTTCAACCTGGATATTCCCCCGGACCTCGGGAAACAGTAAGGTGAACGCCATGCGCAAGCGCGCCGTCATCACCCTGGCCCTGTGCTCGATGCTCTTTGCAGCCGTGGGGTGCAGCAAGGGCACGGAGCGCGGGAAGCAGCCCCCCGTCAAGGAACCTGCGGCCATGGTTCCGGCTGCGGACGGCACCCCCATCGAGCTTCTGTACGTCCCCGAGGGGTTCCCCCTGGGGCTCTCGGTGTCCCAGGGGTTTGCCCTCCACCTGTTCGAGACGCCGGGCGGAAGCCAGGGGTTCAAGACCCTTCCCCCCGATTCAGGCCACAAGCGCTACTATGACGAATTCACCATCGCCGGTCACAGCCACCTCCTGATCACCGAGGAGAGCACCCCGCCGCGGTTCTACTTCGACGAGAACCGCAACGGCGACCTGACCGACGACCGGGGCCCCTTCACCGCCGAAAAAGAGGGGCTCCTCCCCAACAACGTCACCATCCAGATCCGCTACGATGCCGAAAAGGTGGTCGCCCCTTACCGGATGTGGCTCTTCGGCAGCCCCATGGGGGGAGTTCGCTTCTACCCGGTCTGCCACTGGCGGGGGGAGCTGACCATCAACGGCAGCAGCTACCCCCTGGTGGCCTTTGACGGCAACGCCGACGGCGACTATTCCAACGATCCGCTGGTCATCGACGCCAACGGCAACGGCAGGGCCGACGACGGCGAACAGCTGAGGCCGGGCGGACAGATCACTATCGACGGGGAGCTCGTGAAACTGGCAGCGGTATCCCCGAGCGGACTCACGGCGCGGCTGCTCCGGTAAGGGTCGGGGGACGGTCCAGGCCCCGCGGCAAACAGAGACCGCCCCCGCCAGCTTCAGGGTCAACGGCCCGCCAGGGGTTCCCGGCGGGCCTTGGCGGCGTGCTTATTCCTACCGCATCATCTCAAAGAACCGGTCCTCGCAGGTCTGGTCCACAATGTCGATGAACCTGTTGCAGATCTCGGTGACCATGTTGATGACCCCCTGGTAGCCGATGATGGGGTAGCGGTGCAGGTTCACCCGGTCGAAGATCGGGAAGCCGAACCGGAAGAGGGGGATCCTGGCGTCGCGGGCGATGAACTTGCCGTGGGTGTCGCCGATGAGGGCGTCCACCGGATCGGTCACGAGCAGGCTCCGCAGGTGCCAGAGGTCTTTCCCCATGTAGATCTTCCCCTGCTTGCCGTACATGGACGAGTCGAGCAGAGCCTGGATCTCCTTCTCCACCTTCTTGCTCCCCTTGCTGCAGAGGATGTGGTACGGGACCGCCCCCATCTCCAGCAGGAAGGAGACGTAGCCGATGAGCTGGTCGGGGTCGCCGTAGAGGGCGAATTTCTTGCCATGCATGTACTGGTGGGCGTCGGTCATGGCGTCCACGGCCCGGCCCCGTTCTTCCTTGAGGCTTGCGGGTACCGGCTTGCCGGAGAGCTCGGCGATTTTCATCAGGAAGGCATCGGTCCTGGCGACCCCCAGGGGCATGGGGATGGCCGCATGCTTGCCGGCGTAGTTGTCCTTCACCCAGGCGAAGGTCTTGGCGGCCGAGTAGGGACCGAGGCTGATGGTGGCCTTGCCGTTGATGGAGTCGGCCGCGTCATCGAGCTTCGTGCCGCCGGGGTAGACCCGGTAGGTGCCGTCCAGGGGCGAATCAAAGACGTCGGAGATATCGCCTAGGATGGTATAGGGAACGCCGAAGGCCTCGAAGATCCGTTTGTACTCCCGGAAGTTGCCGGTGTTGGCGTCGAAGCCGGGGATCAGGTTGATCTTGCCGGTGCAGCGCCCCTCCACCTTCTTCCCGTCGGTGAGGGTCTGGAGGATGGAGAGGAGCATGGCGTCGTAGCCGTGGATGTGGGAGCCGTTGAAGCTCGGCGTGTTGGCGTAGGGGACCGGCATGTCGGCCGGCACGATCCCCTTGTTGCGGGCGTTTTTGATGAAGGCGGTCAGGTCGTCGCCGATGATCTCCGGCATGCAGGAGGTGAAGATGGAGACCATCTTCGGCTTGTAGAGGGCGATGGCGTTCTCCAGCCCCTCGTGGAGGTTGTTCTGGCCGCCGAACACGGCGCCGTCCTCGGTCATGGCATCGGAGACGGCCGGCGCCGGCTCCCGGAAGTGGCGGTTCAGGGTGGAGCGGTAGTAGGATGCGCACCCCTGGGAGCCGTGGACGAAGGGGAGGCTTCCTTCGAAGGCGTGGGCCGCCAGTTCGGCCCCCAGGGGCTGGCAGGCGTGGGGAGGCATGACCACCAGGGCCTCCCGTTTGAAATTGAGCTCCTTGTACTCCTCGGTATTGATCCAATTCTTGACCCGCTCGATCTCTTCGATGGGGGTCTCGGTCACCGGCTTTACAGCCAAGCCCAGATTGTTTCCCATGGTATGTCTCCTCTCCGGGGACTCATCCGTCCCACGGCAGATTGTGTATTTCCTGTTTTTCCGGTAGGGGCGGGTCTTGGACCCGCCCCTACGTCGCATCAGAACGGGCTCTTCACCAGCTCCCACGTGGGCGAGTTAATCGCCATGTCTATGTCCCGGGCAAAGATCGGAAACCCCTTGTACCCGTGGTACGGACCGGAATAGTCCCAGCTGTGCATCTGCCGGAACGGGAGGCCCATCTTCTGGAACACGTACTTCTCCTTGATGCCGGAGGCGACCAGGTCGGGCTTCAGGGTCTGGGCGAAATGCTCCAGCTCCAGCTCGGAGGCGTCGTCGTAGACCACCGTGGCATCGGGCATCTCCGGGGCGGTCCGGTCGTAGTCGTCGGTGTGGGCGAATTCGTAGCCGGAGCCGACGCAGACCATCCCCAGGTCCTCGTAGGCGCCGATGGTATGGCGGGGGCGCAGGCCGCCCACGTAGATCATGACCTTCTTCCCTTCGAGGCGCGGCCGGTACTCGTCGATCACCGCCTGCATCTCGGCGTCGTATTTGGCGATGACCGCCTCCACCTTCTCCTTGATGGTATCGTCGAAGAGCTCGGCCAGCTTGCGGAGACTCTCCCTGATCTTGGTGGGGCTGAAGAAGTTCAGCTCGATCCAGGGGATGCCGTATTTCTCCTCCATGACCTTGCACATGTAGTTCATGGAGCGGTAGCAGTGGATGACATTGAGCCGCACCTGGTGGGTGGCGGCTATCTTCTCCATCTCGCCGTCACCGGTCCAGACCGCCTTCACGTTGAAGCCGCACTCCTCCAGGAGAGGCTTTGTGGACCAGGCGTCGCCGCCGATGTTGTACTCGCCGATGAGGGCGATGTCGTAGGGGCCGACAGGCTCGGCGAACTCCCGGGTCTCGATGATGTAGTCCCGGATGGTGTCGTTGGAGATGTGGTGCCCCAGGGACTGGGAGACCCCGCGGAAACCTTCGCAGTTGCAGGGTATGATCGGGATGTCCAGCTCCTTGGCGCTCGTCTTGGCCACGGCGTTGATGTCATCGCCGATGAGCCCCACCGGGCACTCGGAGAGGACCGAGATCCCCTTGGCCAGGGGGAAGAGCTCCTTGGCCTCCTTCAGCAGCACCTTCAGCTTCTTGTCGCCGCCGTAGACGATGTCCTTCTCCTGAAAATCAGAGGTAAACTGCATCCCGAACTGGTCGACCCCGAGGGTGCCGGTCATGAGGTTCCTCCGGGTGCCCCAGGAGTACCAGCCGCAGCCGACCGGACCGTGGGAGACGTGGACCATGTCGCGGATGGGGCCCCAGACGACCCCCTTGGCGCCGGCGTAGGCGCAGCCCCGGGCGCTCATGACGCCGGGGACGGTCTTCTTGTTGGATTTGACGCAGGCGCAGCCCGATGCCTGATCGTTGGGGGCCAGGTGCGGCGCCCGCTTTTTGCGCCCCTTTTCCGGATAGACCTCCAGGACCTTGTCGATCATCGCCTGGGTCGACTCTTTGGTTATTCCGTCGACCGTGGTTATGCCTTCAGTTTTTTTAAGTGCGTTGGACATAAATATCTCCTGATTTCAACCCGGATTTTCCATTGGGACACGAGATGCTGCTGTGATGAATTCCGAGCAGATTTTCCCCCGTTTGACAAGCCGATAGCAGGGACTATTGGTGCGGAAAACGGGGGAAAGATGCCGGAATGCATCCGGCAGGGCTCGTGTAGGCGCTTCGCGCCGCCTGATGGAATATCCGGGTTCAATTGTCTCTTGTAGAGGCAGCCCCATGTGGTTGCCCTGATTCGGGCGGCCACGCGGGGCCGCCCCTACACAACCCGATTACTTCGCCGCCGCTTCGGCAACGCCGACAATGCTCTCATCCTCCGCCTCCATGATGCCGAACTCCATGAGCAGGTCCTCCAGCTCGTCCATCTCCAGGGGGGTCGGCACCACGAGCATCTTGTTCTCGGCGATCTTCTGGGCCAGGGTCCGGTACTCCTCGGCCTGCTTGTGCTCGGGGGAGTACTCGATGACGGTCATCCGCCGCAGCTCGGCCCGCTGCACCTGGTTGTCCCGGGGGACGAAGTGGATCATCTGGGTGCCGAGCTTCTTGGCCAGGGCCTCGATGAGGTCGTACTCCCGGTCGGTCTTGCGGGAGTTGCAGATGAGCCCCCCCAGCCGCACCTTGCCGGAGGAGGCGTACTTGAGGATACCCTTGGCGATGTTGTTGGCGGCGTACATGGCCATCATCTCGCCGGAGCAGACGATGTAGATCTCCTCGGCCTTGTTCTCCCGGATCGGCATGGCGAACCCGCCGCAGACCACGTCGCCGAGAACGTCGTAGAAGACGAAGTCAAGATCAGGGGTGTAGGCGCCGTTCTCCTCCAGGAAGTTGATGGCGGTGATGACGCCGCGGCCGGCACAGCCGACCCCCGGCTCGGGGCCGCCCGACTCCACGCAGCGGACATCGCCGTAGCCCACCTTGAGTACGTCCTCCAGCTCCAGGTCTTCAACGGTGCCCCGGTCGCGCACCAGGTCCATGACCGTGGCCTGGGCCTTGGCGTGAAGGATGAGGCGGGTGGAATCCGCCTTGGGGTCGCAGCCGACAATCATCACCTTCTTCCCCAGCGAGGCGAGTCCCGCCACCGTGTTCTGGGTCGTCGTGGATTTGCCGATGCCACCTTTGCCGTAGATCGCGATCTGTCTCATGATGTTTCTCCTTTCGTCCACTCATCCGTGGACCGTCTGGGAATGTGCGGGGCAACAAAAAAGGCGCCCCATTCGTTAGTAATGGTGGCGCCCTTGCCTGCGTTCAGCAGCGAATACTCCGGCGTATTCTCTTAGTGGTTTTGATAGTGATAAAGCACTGACCGTGCCAACGCAAAAATTACCGAAATTACTGCCTGTTACCTTTTAGCCGACGGCCTGCGCCGCCTCTTTCCCATGCAGCTGCACAACTATTAATCACAACACAATCACCAACTCCCTTTTTCCGGACCAGATACCTGCCGCGCTACAAATTGCACAAAAAACAGGAAGGGACGTCCGCCGGACGCCCCCTCCCCACCCCCTGATCGCGCAACCTACGATTCCGTCAGCAGAATCGCCTCGGCAATCTGGCGCATGCTCTTGCGCTTGTCCATGGCCAGCTTCTGCATCCTGCGGAACGCCTCGGGCTCCGAAAGCCCCTGGCTCCGCATCAAAGCCCCCTTGGCCTTCTCGATCACCTTGCGGCTCTCCAGGGTCTCCTTCAGGTCCTCCACCTCCTCCTTGAGGGTCTCCACCTCGTCGGCATGGGCGCAGGCCAGTTCAATGGCCGGCCAGAGGTCCTGTTCCCGGAACGGCTTGGTCAGAAAACCGCCGATGCCGCTCTCCTTGGCCCGCCTGACCGTTTCGGCATCACAGCAGGCGGTCAGGAGGATGATGGGAACCTTCAGCCGCTGCCGGATCTCCCGGGCCGCCGCGATCCCGTCCTTTTTGGGCATCGAGACATCGAGGATGACCACATCGGGGAGAGTGGCCAGGGCCGTCGTCACCGCCTGCTCCCCGTCCCCGCACTCCCTGATTTCATCGAAGCCCAGCTCCTTGAGCTTATTTTTTAAGCTCATCCTGATAATCGGCTCATCATCGCACACAAGAACACTTCTCAATGAAATCACCACCTTATCAATGTATTGTCCTGCACTCCCGCTTATCCTCGTCAACTTTCAGCATAAACCGTTCCAAGGGACGGACTGGCGTTCCCCGCCTCCATCCTTTACAATGCCCCCCATGGTGCCACAATAGATGCTGACGCCCCCGCAGGCGCCGCCCCCCCGGAGGACCATCCATGAAGAAGAAGGTTGCCCTGATCGCCATCCTGCTCATCGCCGCAGCCGCCATTGCCTGGCTCGTCACCCGCCGCACCGGCGGCGACGGCAGCGCTGTTGCCGTTTCCGGGACCATCGAAGTGACCGAGGTGGAGGTCAGTTTCAAGGTTCCGGGCAGGGTGCGGGAGCGGCTTGTGGACGAGGGGGAGCTGGTGAAGGCGGGGCAGATCGTTGCCAGGCTCGACGATGAGGACCTCCGTCTGGAGGTGGCCCAGCGGGAGCGGGACATGGAAGCCGTGGCGGCGAATCTGCGGGAACTGGAGGCCGGCTTCCGAAAGGAGGATATCGCCCGGGCCGACGCCGCCGTGAGCAGGGTCAGGGCCGACGCCGAACGGCTCAAGGCCGATTTCGCCCGCCAGGAGGCCCTCTTCAAGCGGGAAGTCATCTCCCGCCGCGACTTCGATGCCGCCCGGGCCGCCTACGACGCCTCCCAGGCCGCCCTCCGGGAGGCCGTGGCCCAGCAGGAGCTGATGCACCGGGGGCCCCGGCGCGAGCAGATCGACGCCGCCCAGGCGCGCCTCGGTCAGGCCCGGGAAGCCCTGGGACTCTCCCGCACCCGCCTCGGCTACGCCACCCTCGCCGCCCCCATGGGAGGAATCGTCCTGGCCAAGCACGTGGAGCCCGGAGAGCAGGTGGCCGCCGGCACCCCCATCATCTCCGTGGGGGACATGGCAAACACCTGGATGCGGGCCTACATCGCCGAGACCGACCTGGGGCGGGTCAAGGTGGGACAGAAGGCCCGCGTAAAGAGCGACACCTGGCCCGACCGCCGCTACGAGGGGACCGTCACCTTCATCTCGCCGGAGGCGGAATTCACCCCCAAGAGCGTCCAGACCCAAAAGGAGCGGGTAAAGCTTGTCTACCGGATCAAGATCGCCATCCCGAACCCCGCCATGGAGCTGAAGCCGGGGATGCCGGTGGATGCGGAAATCGGGACCGGGGACCAGAGACCGGGGACCAGGAAATAACCTCCTCCCATGGACGCAATTTCGACCGACAACCTGACCAAACGCTTCGGCAGCCTGACCGCCGTGGACCGGCTCACCCTCTCCGTGGCACGGGGGGAGCTGTTCGGCCTCGTGGGCTCCGACGGCGCCGGCAAAACCACCACCATGCGGATGCTCTGCGGCATCATGGACCCCTCTGAGGGGTCGGCCCTGGTCATGGGGCGCCACACGGCGCGGGAGGCGGAGGCGCTCAAGGAGGAGATCGGCTACATGAGCCAGCGGTTCGGTCTCTACCCGGACCTGACCGTGCTGGAGAACCTCCACTTCTATGCCGACATCTACGGCCTCCCCCGCCGGGGACGCGACGAGAAGATCAGCCGGCTCCTCGCCTTCAGCAACCTGACCCCCTTCGGGAAACGGCTGGCCGGCAACCTCTCCGGCGGCATGAAGCAGAAGCTGGGCCTTGCCTGCGCCCTCATCCACACCCCCAAGGTCCTCTTCCTGGACGAACCCACCAACGGGGTCGACCCGGTCTCCCGCCGGGACTTCTGGCGGATCCTCTATCAGCTCCTGCGGGAAGGGGTCACGGTCTTCGTGGCCACCGCCTACCTGGACGAGGCGGACCGCTGCAACCGGGTGGGGCTCATCCACCGGGGGAGGCTCCTGGCCTGCGACACCCCCGACAACCTCAAGGGGCTCATGTGCGGCACCATCCTGGAGGTGCGGACCGCCGACACCCGCAAAACGGCCCGGCTCCTGCGGGAGCGGCTGAGGGGGGGATCGGTGGGGATCTTCGGCGACCGGCTCCACGTGGTGACGCAGGATGCCAAGGAAACGGGCTTTGCCATCGAGGCGATCCTGCGGGGCGAAGGAGTGCTGCTCCAGAGCCTGCGCCCCATGGAGCCGAGCCTGGAGGATGTGCTGGTGTCGGTATTGAACAGCGAAACTACTTGAAAAGTCAAATCTTGACCTGGCCGGTCACACCTTGTACCATTATTCCATAATCCGGCATGCCGGAATCCAGAAGGAGAGCATCATGGAAATGGTAAAATTGGGCAAAAAAGGGCAGGTATCCATCCCCAAGGCTGTCCTCAATCGCGTTGGAATCAGCGGGGAAGTCCCCCTGCTGGTTGAGACGACCGATGACGGAGCCATCATCCTCAGACAGGCTGCGGTCTATCCCATCGAGATCTACTCGGACGAACGGATCAGGGAGTTTCTGGCTGAAGACGCTTTGAGCCCGGAAGAGGAAAAGCAGATACGCGCGAAACTCGCGAAGAAGAAGAAGAAAGCGGCATGAGGCTCTTCCTCGACGCGAATATTCTTTTCACCGCCGCCTATTCCCCCACGGGCATCTCCCGTAAAATCTTCTCCCTTGCGGAGGCCGGGCACTGTACCCTTTCCACCTCGGCCTTCGCCCTGGACGAGGCACGGCGCAATCTGGCAGCGAAGGCCCCAAACCATTTACAGGAACTGGATTCTCTCGTGCGTTTGCTCGTGATCGTCCCCGAACCGAACCCCGAGACGGTATTGTGGGCACGGCAGCTCCCCCTTCCCACCAAGGACGCCCCCATCATGGCGGCAGCCGTTCAGAGCGGCGCAACGGTAGTGGTCACCGGCGACCGCAGGGATTTCGGTCATCTTTTCGGCCAGACGCACAAGGGGGTAGCGGTGCTGAGTCCGCGTGAAACCATGGAATACTTACTGAAGGAGTAGCTCCGCCCCCCTAACGGCGGACCCCATGCACTTCTCCGAACCCACATACGCCGTCACCCTCCGCGACCTGGAAAAGCGCTTCGGCGACTTCACGGCCGTGAACCGGATCTCCCTCGACGTGAAGCGGGGGGAGATCTTCGGCTTCCTGGGTCCCAACGGCGCCGGCAAATCCACCACCATCCGGATGCTCTGCGGCATTCTCCAGCCCACCGCCGGCAGCGGCACCGTGGCCGGCTTCGACATCGTCCGCCAGCCCGAGGAGATCAAGAAGCACATCGGCTACATGAGCCAGAAGTTCTCCCTCTACGAGGACCTGACCGTGGAGGAGAACATCGACTTCTACAGCGGCATCTACCGGATTCCCGACGCCAGGAAGAAGGAGCGCAAGGAGTGGGTCATCCGGATGGCAGGGCTCACGGAGCACCGGGGCTCACGGACCGCCATCCTCTCCGGCGGCTGGAAGCAGCGGCTGGCCCTGGGGTGCGCCGTGCTCCACGAACCCCCCATCATCTTCCTGGACGAGCCCACCTCCGGCGTGGACCCCGTCAGCCGCCGCAACTTCTGGGACCTGATCTACCACCTGGCCGGCGAGGGGGTAACCGTCTTCGTCACCACCCACTACATGGACGAGGCCGAGTACTGCGACCGGCTCGCCCTCATCTACCGGGGGGAGCTGATCGCCCTGGGTACTCCGACGGAGCTGAAAACCCGCTTCATGGAAGAAGAGATCGTGGAGGTGCGCTGCAGCCGTCCCCAGGATGCCATGGAGGTCATCGAGGCCATTCCCGGCATGGGGCACGCCGCCCTCTTCGGCCGGGCGCTCCACGTGGTGGCGGAGCGGGCCGAGGAGGCGATTCCGGCCATCGGCGAGGCCCTTGTTGCCGCCGGCTTCACCGTGGACGGCATCGAGCGGATCGTGCCGTCCCTGGAGGACGTCTTCGTCTCCCTCATCGAGGCCCGGGACCGGGAGTCCCTGCCCCAGAAGGGATTCAGCCGATGATACTCCAGCGCGTGGCGGCCGTGGCCCGCAAGGAATTCATCCATGTCTTCCGGGACCCCCGGAGCCTCGGCATGGGGATCGCCATCCCGATGCTCCTTCTCTTTCTCTTCGGCTATGCCCTCACCCTGGACGTGGACCGGGTGCCGCTCATGGTCTGGGACCAGTGCGGCACGGTCGAGAGCCGCGACTTCATCAGCCGCTTCGGCGGCTCCCGCTATTTCACCCTGACGGGATACGCCGATGCCTACCGGACGATCGAGCATGCCATCGACCGGCGCGACATTCTCATGGCCCTCGTCATCCCGGCCGACTTCGCCCGCAAAGTCCGCACGGGCGCCGCGGCGCCGGTGCAGCTGCTCCTGGATGGGAGCGACTCCAACACCGCCACCATTGCCCTGGGCTATGCCGAGGCCGTGGCCCAGGACTGGTCCCGGCAGGTGACCTTGGAGCAGGCGCGGCGCCTTGGCCCCGTCCCCACCGCCGGCAGCGTCGACGTGCGCCCCCGGGTCTGGTTCAACAACGATATGGTTTCCCGCAACTACATCTTCCCGGGTCTCATCGCGGTCATCATGATGGTCATCGCGGCGCTCCTCACCTCCCTCACCGTGGCCCGGGAGTGGGAGACCGGCACCATGGAGCAGCTCATCTCCACCCCGCTCCGGGGGCCGGAGCTCATCGCCGGCAAGCTGATCCCCTACTTCGCCATCGGCATCCTCGACCTGGTTCTCTCGGTCCTCGTGGGGGAGTTCGTCTTCGCCATCCCGCTGCGGGGGAGCCTCGGACTCCTGTTCGGCCTGTCGCTCATCTTCCTCCTCTGCGCCCTCGCCTTCGGGCTTCTCATCAGCATCGTCACCAAAAACCAGCGCCTCGCCTCCCAGATCGCCATGGTGACCACCATGCTCCCGGCCTTTCTCCTCTCCGGCTTCATCTTCCCCATCGAGAACATGCCCCCCCCCATCCAGGCCGTGACCCACATCATCACGGCCCGCTACTTCGTTACGATTCTCCGGGGGATCTATCTCAAGGGGGTCGGGCTTGGCGTGCTGGCGCCGGAGGTGGCGTTTCTGGCGATTTTCGGGGTGGTGGTGCTGGCCCTGGCGGTGAAAAAGTTCCGGAAGAAGGTGGAGTGAGGCGATGCTCGAACGGCTGAAATGCATGCTGGTGAAGGAGATAATCCAGGCCCTGCGTGACCCGCGGATGCGCTTCATCCTCTTCATCATCCCCGCCGTCCAGACCCTGATCTTCGGCTACGCGGTGAACACCGACGTGCGGCACGTAAAGACCGCCATCTATGATCAGGACAATTCCTCCAAGAGCAGGGACCTGGTCGCCCGGTTCCAGGGCTCGGGCTATTTCCTCATCACCAGACATATCGGACAAGAGGCAGTGGTGCGAGAGCTCATGGACCGGGGAGAGGTGAAGGTGATCCTCCGGATTAACCGGGGCTTCGGCGCCGACCTGGAGGCCGGGCGCACGGCCCCGCTCCAGATCATCCTGGACGGCAGCGACTCCAACACCGCCGGCATCGTCCTGAACTACGCCTCACGGCTCACCGCCCGCTTCAACGAGGAGCTCCGATCGTCCCAGCTTGCCCGCAGTCGGGGGATGAGCCCCTCAGCCGCGGGGGTCCAGCTCCAGAGCCGCGCCTGGTTCAACGAAAACCTGGAGAGCAGCAACTACTATGTGCCGGCGGTCATCGCCAACATCGTCCTGATCATCACCATGCTCCTCTCCGCCATGGCCGTGGTGCGCGAGAAGGAGATCGGCACCATGGAGCAGATGATTGTCACCCCCATCACCAAAAGCGAGTTCATCCTCGGCAAGACCATCCCCTTTGTCCTCATCGGCTTTGTCAACGTGGCAGTCATCACCGCCGTCTCAAAATTCTGGTTCGATGTTCCCATCCGGGGGAGTCTCCCGCTCCTCTTCGTGGCCACGGCCCTCTTCCTCATGAGCACCCTCGGCTTCGGCCTCTTCATCTCCACCGTGAGCACCACCCAGCAGCAGGCCATGATGAGTTCGTTCTTCTTCATCTTCCCGGCCATGCTCCTCTCGGGGTTCGCCTTTCCCATCGAGAACATGCCTGCCGCGGTCCAGTACGTCACCTACCTGAATCCGCTCCGCTACTATCTGGTTATCATTCGAGGGATATTTCTGAAAGGGGTGGGGGCCGAGATCCTCTGGCCCCAGATGGCTGGATTATTGATTCTCGGCAGCGCCATCCTGACATTCGCGGTGTCGCGGTTCAGGAAGACGCTCGCGTGACGTTCCACCAGCAGTAGCCGGATTCCTGCTGCCGGCGCGAAGGCCCGCTTCAGACACGGCCTGCAGATAGGCATCAACGCTGAACTTTCGCGCACATCCGGCATAACTCATGTAACGGATCTTTCCGAAGACGGGCCGCTCGCCCCATGCCCGATCATGGACCCCGCCGATGCTCCAGGCGATGCCCGCGTAACCATTGGGATCGCGGCCATCCAGCCCATAGCGGTCATTGAGGCAGATGGCCGTTTCCAGCGCCTCCTCGGGTGATGCTGTCCATTCCAGGATTTTCTTGGCCCAGTACATCCTGAGATAGCCGTGCATCTTCCCGGTCGTCACCATCTGCTCCTGGGCACCGTTCCAGAGGGGATCGTGGGTCCTGGCCGACTCCAGCTCCCTCCGGCCGTAGAGGTACGGCCGGGGATCGGCCCGGTGGTCATCCAGGGTCCGGCGGGCCCAGGCGGGGAAGCCCGAAACCCGGTCATAGTCCGGATTGTACAGGCAGAAGTTGTCCGAAAGCTCCCGCCGGACCACGAGTTCCTCCAGAAAGGCCTCCTGGGCTCCCGGCGGGGCGTCGCTCGCCACGACTTCCAGAGCCACCCGCTGGGGCGAAACGTGTCCGAAATGGAGATAGGGGGAAAGTCCAGACTGACCGTCGGCAGAGGGCTCGTTGCGCTTCTCCGGATAATCCCTGAGGCGAATGTCGACGAATTCCGCAAGCGTCTTCCGACCAGCCCGCGCCCCCGGCTCTATCCCGAGAATCTCCCCGACACTGCGGTCCACCGCAAGCCCCTCTTCCGCCGTCTCCCAGTCAACGGGCCGCGGAACATGGCGCCACGGGAAAGGATGGTGGCGGAGCTCCGGAAAGGGCTCCATGAAGTGCGGCAGAAGACGATGGATCTTCGGGCGCAGCGTATAGGCCCCGTACTCCTGCTTCGTCGAAACAACCCAGCAGGGGACAATGTTGTGGGCATCGACCTCATGGAACGGAACTGACAAGCTCGAGGCAACATCCCGAAGCCACTGGCGTTTGACCCGCAGTGGGTCGAAGTCTGTCACCAGGACCGAAATATCATGCTCCCCGGCAAAGCGGGGCATTTCTCTGCCCGGCTCACCCCTGAGGAGCACCAGAGGGATCCCCTTTGCGCGGAGTGCCTGCTCCGTCTGGCGAAGCCCCCGGAGCATGAAACCATACTGGCGGATCGTTGCGCCCAGAAATGTCGGCACAAGACAAAAGACAACCGCCAGGGGAACCCGAAGCTCCACCGCCAGTTCCTGCGCGAAAAGAAGCGCCCAGTTGTCCTCCGCCCGCTGGTCCCGGCTCATCCAGTAGATGACTGGGCCCCTGCCTGGCGCTCCATCCGCGATTGCCCGAACCCGTTGCCGGTTCACGCATCCATCCTCCCGAACATGCAGTCCCCCGTCGCAGTGTCGTTCGGGTAGTGTAAAGAGTTTTTCGCTTTTTTGTTTTTGGCAGTGCCTTCGAGAAGTTAGATTGCTTCAGCCTCTTCGAGTTGCTGGTTCAGTTCCTGTTCTTTGAGAAGATCGATATTGAGGTAG
>Ga0073934_10001660_pt1 | contig 51559 bp, 45 predicted proteins | sample LarsenN4metaG_FD_76834 | JGI IMG/M metagenome (GOLD analysis project Ga0073934, IMG submission 76834) | Hot spring sediment bacterial and archeal communities from British Columbia, Canada, to study Microbial Dark Matter (Phase II) - Larsen... ...
CGGCGACGCGCCCGGCGTGAAGTTCGAGAACTGCTACTGGTGCCAGGACAAGCAGATCGCCGCCATCTGCTCCGACACCTGGGGCGTCGAGGTGCGGCCGAACGAGACCACCGAGGCGAACCAGCCCTGGCACTGGGTGGTGATCCCGGCCATGGGCCTGTGCATGGGCGAGATCTTCTACCTCAAGGAACTGGCCGAGGACTGCGAGCAGGACGGCATCTACGAGTTCTTCTTCTGCGGGCCGCCGCTCATCATCACCGGCGGCACGGGAAGTCCGATCAACCCGCAGGCGATCAAGTAGTTCGTCGACGCCGCAGCACACTCCGCCGTCACCCCCGGGCTTGTCCCGGGGGTCCACGTCTTTAGACTGCGCCGAAGTTCAAGATGTGGATGGCCGGGACAAGCCCGGCCACGACGCGCAGATGTGGAGGTTCGTCATGCCCCGCTGGCTGAAGCGCGGAATGGATGCGAGCGCGATCAAGGCCGCCGACGCCAAGGTGCGCGAGACGGTCGAGAGCATCCTGGCGCAGGTCGAGGAGCGCAAGGACATTGCGATCCGCGACCTGTCGCAGAAGTTCGACAACTGGTCGCCGGCCTCGTTCAGGCTCACGCCGCAGGAGGTGGAACGCGCGATTGCACAAGTCGCCAAGCGCGACCTCGACGACATCAAATTCGCCCAGGCGCAGGTGCGCAACTTCGCGCAGAAGCAGAAGGACACCATGCGCGATCTGGAGGTGGAGACGCTGCCCGGCGTGGTGCTCGGCCACAGGCACATCCCGGTGAATTCCATCGGCTGCTACGTGCCGGGCGGGCGCTATCCGATGGTTGCGTCCGCGCATATGTCGATCGTCACCGCGCGGGTCGCCGGCGTGAAGCGCATCATCGCCTGCGCGCCGCCGTTCAAGGGCGGGCCGCATCCGGCCATCGTCGCCGCGATGCATTTCGGCGGCGCCGACGAGATCTACGTGCTCGGCGGCGTGCAGGCAGTCGCCGCCATGGCGCTCGGCACCGAGACAATTGCGCCGGTCGACATGATCGTCGGCCCCGGCAACGCCTACGTCGCGGAGGCCAAGCGCCAGCTGTTCGGCCGCGTCGGCATCGACCTGCTGGCCGGACCGACCGAGACGCTGATCGTCGCCGACGAGACGGTGGATGGCGAAATCTGCGCGACCGACCTGCTCGGCCAGGCCGAGCACGGCCCCACCTCGCCTGCGATCCTCATCACCGATTCGGAGAAGCTCGCCCGCGACACCATGGCCGAGGTCGAGCGGCTCCTGAAAATTCTGCCCAGCGCCGATCTCGCCGGCAAGGCCTGGCAGGACTTCGGCGAGGTCATCGTTTGCGAGGACTTCGCCGAGATGGCGCGCGAGGCCGACCGCATCGCCTCCGAGCACGTGCAGATCATGACCCGCGACGACGACTTCTTCCTCGCCGCCATGAAAAACTACGGCTCGCTGTTCCTCGGCCCGCGCACCAACGTCGCCTACGGCGACAAGGTGATCGGCACCAATCACACGCTGCCGACCAGGAAGGCGGCGCGCTACACCGGCGGGCTGTGGGTGGGCAAATTCCTCAAGACCTGCACCTATCAGAAGGTGCTGACCGATGCGGCCAGCGCCGCGATCGGCGAAGCCTGCTCGCGGCTCTGCATCCTCGAAGGCTTTACCGCCCACGCCGAGCAGGCCAACGTGCGCGTGCGGCGCTACGGCGGGCGCAACGTGCCCTATGCGCAGGCGGCGGAGTAGCTCACCGCAGGAGGATGTCATGACCCAGATCGCGCCGATCATCGTGCCTGGATATGCAGCGGTATTCGTCTTCATCTTTGTCCTGCTCGCTGCGCGCGTGATCTGGATGCGGCAGACCCGTCGGGTTGCGATCGGCACCGGCGGGCATGTGGACCTCGAACGCGCTTTGCGCGTGCATGCCAATTTTTCCGAATATGTCCCGTTTGCGATCCTACTTATTGCTTTTCTTGAAATGCAGAACCAGCCGCGGTGGTTGATCCACGCGTTGGCAATCGGTCTTTTGCTCGGCCGGATCACTCATATTTGTGGTGTTTCTCGGCAGGACGAAGACTTCCGGTTCCGCCGGATCGGCATGTTTTTCACGTTCATGGTCATGATCGTCGCCGCCGTCAGGCTACTCACCAGCGCGCTGTGGGCTGGCGCGTGATGGCGGTCGATCTTGCCGAAACTCCGTCCTTCCGCCTCGACGGCAAGCGCGCGCTCGTCACCGGCGGCGGGCGCGGTATCGGGCTTGCGGCCGCCTCCGCGCTGGCGGCGGCCGGTGCGCATGTCACGCTCGCGGCGCGCACGCAATCCGAGATCGATGCGGCGGCGGATGCGATCCGCAAGCGCGGCGACATGGCGGACGCGCTCGTGCTCGACGTCACCGACCTCGCCACCATGCAGGCGGCGATCGCCAAGGCCCCGCCGTTCAACATCCTCGTCAACAACGCCGGCACCAACCGGCCCAAGATGCTGATGGACGTGAGCATCGAGGACTTCGACGCCATCATGGGACTGAACGTGCGTGCGGCCTATTTCGTGGCGCAGGCGGTGGCGCGGCGGTTGATCGAGGCCGGCCAGCCAGGCTCCTTGATCAACATCTCCTCGCAGATGGGGCATGTCGGCGCCGCCCGGCGCACCGTCTATTGCGCGTCCAAGCACGCCATGGAGGGCTTCACCAAGGCGATGGCCATTGAGTTGGCGCCCCACAACATCCGCGTCAACTCGCTCGGGCCGACGTTTCTCGAAACGCCGATGACCCGGCCGTTCTTCGAGAACAAGGCGTTCCGCGACGAGGTCTTATCGAAAATCAAGCTCGGCCGGCTCGGGCAATTGGAGGAGCTGACCGGCGCGATCGTATTCCTCGCCTCGGACGCCTCCTCGCTGATGACCGGCTCGGCGCTGGTGCTCGACGGCGGCTGGACTGCGGAGTGACGCTCAGCCCTTCACCGGATAGACCGGCGGCTCGCCGGAAAGAACGCGCGCCACGTCGGTGGCGGCCTTGGTCTGAAGTTCCACGAGCGCTTCGACCGAGTAGAACGCCGTGTGCGGCGTCAGGATCACGTTGTCCCGGCCGATGAGCGGCGAGTCCTTCGCTAGCGGTTCGGTCGTTACCACGTCGAGCGCGGCGCCGCCGAGGTGTCCGGAATCGAGCGCCGCGATCAGCGCCGCCTCGTCGATCAACGGGCCGCGCGCGGTGTTCACGATCAGCGCACCCTGTTTCATCCTGGCAAAGGCCGCGGCGCCGATGAGGCCGCGGGTCGCAGGCGTCAGCGGCGCATGCACCGAGATGACGTCCGAGCGCGCGAGCAGATCGTCGAAGCTCGCGCTGGAAACGCCGGCCGCGGTAAACACCTCCTGCGACACGAACGGATCGTGCGCGATCACCGTGAGCCCGAACGCCCTGGCCTTGGGCACCACGGCACGTGGAATGTTGCCGAAGCCGATGAGGCCAAGCACCTGTCCCTCCAGGCGGCGCAGCGGCGCAATTGGCGGCAATTCCCAGCGCCCGGATTGCACCAGGCTGTTCGACAGCGTGATCTTGCGCGCCAGCGCCAGGACAAGCGCCATGGCATGATCTGACACTTCGCGCAGGCAATAGTCCGGCACATAGGTGACGACGATGCCGCGTGCGCGTGCGGCCGGCAGATCGATGTTGTCGACGCCGAGGCCGGTGCGGCCGATCACCTTGCAGCGAGCAAGCGCACCGAGGATTTCGGCGGTGATCTGTGCATAGCACACGATGACGGCGTCGGCGTCGCGCGCGACCGCGAGGATGTCGGCGGCGGCCGTGCTCTTCGCCATCCGGATGTCGGGATCGAGTCCAGCCAGCGCCGCCTTGACCGGATCGAGCGACGGGAATGGGCTGTCGGTGATGGCGATGATGGGGCGGGGCATGGATCGGCTCGCTTTCTTCATCCCCCCCGAAGGGGGCGGGATCAAAGCACCTCCGGGTTGACGATGTTGGGCGGACGGCAGCCTTCCAGCAGCGCCAGAATATTGTCCACCACGATATTGGCCATCTCCTCGCGCACCTCGACGGTGGCGCTGCCGAGATGCGGCACGATCACCACGTTCTTCATCGCCTTGAGTTCGGGCGAAACCTTCGGTTCGAACTCGAACACATCAAGGCCGGCTCCGGCAATCTTCTTCGCTTTCAGCGCGCGCACCAGCGCGGCCTCATCCACGATCGCGCCGCGAGCGGTATTGATAAGAAACGCCGTCTTCTTCATCAGCGCAAGTTCGCGCGTACCGATCTGGTGGCGCGTGGTGGCATTGAGCGGCTGGTGCAGCGACACGAAATCGGATTTGCGCAGCAGCACATCGAGCGGCACATAAGTGAGCCCGGCCTCGCGCTCCTCGGACTCGGGTTTCTGCCGTGGAGTCCAGTAGAGCACGCGCATGGAAAAGCCGTGCGCGCGGCGCGCCACCGCCTTGCCGATCAGCCCGCCGCCGCCGATCAGCCCGATGGTTTTGCCCCAGACGGAAGCTCCGAGCAGGTGGCGCGACTGCCCGCCGGGGAACTTGCCGGCACGCACGAGGCGGTCACCCTCCAGCATTCGGCGGGCAACCGCGAGCATCAGCCCGAAGGTCAGGTCGGCGGTGGCCTCGGTGGTGACCGGCGGCACCACCGTGACGGGGATGCCGCGCGCGGTCGCTTCGGCCACGTCGATGTTGGACGGCGAGATCGATTGCGCCGCGATGTGGCGCAGCTTCGGGTTGGCTGCGATCACGTCGCGGTCGATCTTGTCGTGCAGCAGGCAGAACAGGATGTCGGCCTTCTTCAACGCCGCGATCAGCGTGGGTTTCGGGATGATCTTGCTGTCATCCGGGAACACCTTGACGCTGCCGATCGCACGCAGCCGCCTGATGGCGCTCGCGGCGACCGGCTGTGTCACGAAGATGCGCGGACGCGACGGTTTCCTGGCCATCAGCGCAGCCACCGCACGATGCCGGCGACGCCATCGACCGCGACCTGCGCGCCGTCCGGGATGTGCAGCGTGGCGTCGAGCACGCCGAGTACCGTGGGAACGCCGCGCTCGCGCGCAAGCGAGGCGAGATGCGAGGTCGAGCCGCCGAGCTCCGCCACCACGCCGGCGACGCGCGGCAGGATGTGGCTGAGCGCCGGTCCCGCGACCCTGGTCACCAGCACGTCGCCGGGCGCCACGCGCGACAGTTCGCATTCGCAGTTCACCACCACCGCGCGGCCCGAGCCCCAGCCGATACCGGCGGGATGGCCGTTGAGGCCAGGATGGCGCAGCCAGATTTCCTCCGGCACATGCGCCGGCTGCACATGCAGCGGGCGTGCCTGGAGCAGCTTGAACCCGGCATCGTCGAGCGCCCACTCGATCTCGACTGGCCTACCCATGACCGCTTCCGCCTTGCGGACTAACCGGCCGAGCGTCACCGCCTGTCCGGCGTCGAGGCACGGCTCGCGTGCGAGTTCGGGCGCCACTCTTTGTGGCGCGGTGCCGTTGTGGCCGCAGGTCTCGCGATGATCCTTGCGGCCGGCTTCGATCTTGCGGACGAACCCCTGGCGCGAAAGCAGGATGCGGTCGGGCACCACCTCGCCCTGCGCGATCGCAGAGCCGAGCCCCCAGGTCGCGCTGATGAGCATCTGGCCGTCGGCGGTCTCGCTCAAACCGCCGCCCGAGGCCCGCGCGGCCACCGTCGGCTGGATCAGCACCGCCATGGCCGTTTCGGCCGGGTTCAGGCCGTGATTCTCCATGTAGCGCCGCGCATTCGAGGTCCACAGCGCCGCCCAGCAGGCGCGCACGGCGACCAGGAACTCCGCTTCGTCGGCGATACCGAGGAAGCTTTCGAACTGGCCGGCAAAGTTGGCATCCTCGCGATCCTCGATCAGCGCCGATGAGCGGATCGCCCCGCCCTGCCCGCTCGCGACGCGCTGCGCGCGCCAGGCCGCCAGCAACGGATCGAGGATGTCGGGCGCGATCTCGCCCTCATAGAGCTCGAGCCGGACATCGACCGACAGCATGCGCTGGCGCGGCAGCGACGCAGTGGCGAACTCCGCGATCATACCGTCGAGACCGAGATGCGCGCACTGGTGCCGATAGGCATCTGCGGTGAGACAGAATCCGCCCGGCGTCGGCAGGCCGGCGCGCGCCAGCGTCGCAAGGCTGGCGGCCTTGGGGCCGACGGCGTCGGGCGCGGTAGCGTCAGGCGCGTCGAGCGGGAGAATGTATTCGGTCATGAGCCGCTGGCTCCGTGCCCTGTCCCCGCACTGCGGGGAGAGCGCAAAAGCGCGCTGCATCATCCATCATTACTTCACATGGTCCGCGTAGCCCGGGATCGGGTCGACCACGGTGATCTGCTTCACCGGGAAGTTCGACACGATCTCGATCTCCTTGTCGTGTACGATCAGCATCTCCTCGATGCGCACGCCGTAGCGGAAGCGCTTGCCGTGCTGGGTCTCGAGCGCAAATGTCATCCCCGGCTTGATCTCGATCGGATGATCGAGCGACCAGATGCGCGAAATCACGGGCGGATCGTACTGCGCGAGGCCGAGGCCGTGGCCCCACAGGTTTGCGGCGGCCTGATCCTCGTCTTCGTAGCCCCAGGTCTCCATCGCCGACGGCCACTTCGAGGCGATGTCCCGGGTCGTCGCGCCGGCCTTGGTCGCGCCGATGGAGTCGTAGAGCCACTCGAGCGCCGTGGCATAGGTGTCCTTCTGCTCCTGCGTGGGCTCCTTGCCGACACAATAGGTGCGGTAATAGCAGGACTTGTAGCCGTTCCAGGTCAACGCTGCCAAATCCATGAATACGATGTCGCCGGGCTGGATGATGCGGTCGGAGAAGTTGCGCCAGTTCGGCCAGGTGTTGGGACCGGACGATACGATGACATCCTCGACGTCCTCCATGCCGGGGATGTTGTAGAGGTACTTCATCAGGTGCGCGGTAACCTGGTTTTCGGTGATGCCGGGACGCAGGAACTTCATGCACTCCCAGTGGGTGGCGTCACCGATGGCGCCGACGATGCGAAAGCACTCCTGCTCGTCGACGTTCTTGACGGCGCGCGCCTCCATCATCGGCGTCATGCCGTCGGTCCAGGTGATACCCTTCTCCTCGAAGATCCGGATCATGTTGATGTCGATGAAGTCGCAGCCGAGCTTCTGGCCCCAGACGCCGTGCCGCTTCATCTCCTCGATCACGGCGTTGGTGAACTTGGTGACCTGCTGCGTGGCAGCGGGACCCGCTGCGCCCTTGATCCAGGCGAACGAGTGGCGGACGTTCTCCTTCGGAATCCAGGGCGAGTGCCGCTCGATCTGGAAGCCGAGATCGCCCTGTTCAAACAGCACCGGCGCGCCGTCGCCGCACAGCATGGCATAGCGCAGACCCGGCTTGAGCCGATTCCACCCCGGCGTCAGCGTGCCGGTGATGTAGCGCACGTTCTCGTCGTACATGCAGAGCATGGCGCCGAGGCCATGCTTCTTCATCATCTCGCGCGCGCGCTCGGTGCGGTACCTGCGCAGCCGGTCCCAGTTGACGCGCTGCTGCCAATCGAGGCCAGCGATGCCGAAATTCGCTCCCATGACCGTCTCCTCCCGCCGGGCGCGGCGTCCTCCGCCGCAGCCTGACGGATGCTACCGCGGGTGGCGTCCACAGACAAAATAATATATTCTGCGCTGAAACATCAGAATTCCTAATGTCAAACACCTCCCTTCGTCAGGTGCGCGCCGTCATCGCCGTGTGCGAGGAAGGCTCGTTCACGCGCGCCGCCGCGCGCGAGAACGCCACCCAGTCCGGCATCTCGCAGCATGTGGCGGCGGTCGAGCGGGCGCTCGGCGTGAAGCTGTTCGAGCGCTCGGCCGCCGGCGTGAAACCGACACCGGCGGGGCTGCGCTACTACAAGCACTGCGTGGAAGCGGTCGGTCAGCTCGAAACCGCCAATGCCGAGGCGCGCGACCTCGCGAACCGCGTCAGCGGCGATCTGCGCATCGGTCTGATGCCGACGTTCACGCGCGCGGTGCTGGCGCCGACGCTCGACGATTTCGTGCCCCGCCATCCCGAGGTGCGGCTGCACATCGTCGAAGGCTACAGCGGCGTGCTGACCGAAATGGTGCGCGCCGACGAGCTCGATTTCGCGGTGGTGCCGGCCTTCGAGGGGCAGATCGGACTGCGGGCGCGCCTGCTGGTGCGCGACCGCGAGATGCTGCTGTCGGGTCCGCGCCGCGGCCTGTCGCCGCTGACCCCGGTAAGGTTGCAGGATTGCAGGCCGTTCAAGATCGTGGTGCCCGGCCCTGACAACGTGCGCCGGCGCAACCTGGAAACCTATTTCCAGACCCACGGCGTGGAGGTCGAGGCACTGCTCGAAATGGATGCCATGATCGGCACCCTGGAATTCGTCGCGCGCTCCGACTGGATGACGGTGCTGCCGAGCTTGATTTCCGTGAACGACATCGGCAGCGGCAGCCTGACCGTCAATCCGATTGCGGAGCCGCCGCTCTACGCGGAGTTCGTGGTGATCCAGCCGTCCCGCCGCACCTTGAGCACGCAGGCACGACTGTTCCTGCAGCGGTTCGAAGCGGAGATCGCCCATATCCACCGGGTCTGGGGCGCGGCGATCGCCGCACCGCCGCAGCCGCGCGGCGCGGTTGGCGGCGTGCGCAAGGCCGCCGCACCGACCTGACCGTCGCTCACGGAACCATCCCGCTCCGGGTCAGCAGCTCCTTCAGGCGTTCGGCGACAAGGCCGTGCCCCTTCGTCGTCCAGTGATTGCCGTCACCCTGAAACTGTTCCGCGCCGTCGAAGGAGGCATATGCGATATCCTGCGCGTTCAGAAATTTTTCCAGCTGCGATTCGCGGTGCTGCATGCCGACGAGGAATTTTGCACCGCGCGACACCGAAAGCTCGCGTATCATTCCGATCAGGCGTTCGGTCGGGTCAGGCACCCAAATTGCCGGGTGCCTCACCTGCACATAGGCTGACACCAGCACGCGCGCGACCCATGAGTTGCGCGCGATCCACTCCTCCCTGAAACGGATTTGCCGCGACTTCGGCACCGGCTGCCCCTGGAATCGCCAGACGCCGTCCGGACCCGCCGCGAAGTAGGGCTTGTAGTAGCCGTCGTAGCGGGAGTTCGTGCTGTTGTCGCGCCGGTCGTTGTCGACGCAGAAGACCAGCACCACCACATCCGGCCTGATTCGATCCCAGAGCCGGCGCAGCAGCAGATATTGCTGGTCCGTCCCGTAGCCGGCCATGCCGGCATTGACGATCCGGTGCTGCGGCAGTTCGCGTCGCAGCCGGTCGGTGAAGCGGTCGGCGGCCTCCACGTCGTAGCCCCAGACGAAGGAATCGCCCACGAACAGAATCGTTCGTCCGCGCGAGGCCTCAGGTTCGGTGTCGCGGAGTCCGAGGCTGTTGTGGCTGACCGTGACGGTGCGCAGGCCCGTGAACAACGACCGCGAATTCGGGACCGGCAGCCAGCCGATCTCCGCGTCGTAGTTGTATGCCATGCTGTGCCCGATGCGGTGACCCTCGCGCAGGAAGCGCAGATCGATCGCGCGCAGTCCAACTTCGAACACGGCCAGGACGGCGACGAGGAGACCGAGCTGAAGCGCAAGGCCGCGCAGGAAGCGGCGTGGTCGCGGCGTTGTCACCTCGGATCGTTCGGCCGCCATCGATCACCTCACCGAGGCCGCCGCACTCTCATTTCTTGCTGCCGCCGGGGTCGGCCTTCAGGCCCGCCGCCTCGATGCCTGCAATCGCGCAGGTCTCGTCGTTGTCGGCGGTATCGCCCGAAATGCCGACTGCGCCGATGATGTCACCGCCGGCGTCGCGGATCAGCACGCCGCCAGGGTTGGTGACGATGCGTCCGCCGCTCGCGGCCGCCAGCATGGTGAAGAACTGCGGCGTATTGGCCGCGCGCTCGGCCAGGGTACGCGAGCCGAACCCCATGCCGAGCGCCCCCCATGCCTTTCCGAATGCGATGTCGAAGCGGAGGATGCCGGACTTGTCCTCGCGCTTGAACGCAACGAGATGCCCGCCGGGATCCAGCACCGCCACTGACAGCGGCGCGAACTTCCTGTCGCGGCCGGTCTGGATTGCGACGTCGACGATGGTCGAGGCCTGCGCGAGGGTGAGCGATGGCATGAGGACTCCTGGAATTGTCGATACGGTACGGGTGGCGGATGCCGGGCCGCGAGCGCAATCATGGCCCGCGCTTCGACCAATAGACCGAGACGGTGGATACCTCCTCCTCGCCCAGTCCCTTGTCGACCACTTCCTGGTAGCACGCGAGCGTGTTCTCCACGAGCGGCATGGCCAAGCCGCGCGCCTTGCCCTCGGCCAGCATGGCGCGCAGATCCTTCAGGCCGTCGGCGACGTCGAACGTGACCTCGCCGGGACCGGCGCCTTTCAGGGCCTTGGCGATCGCGGGTCCGCGCACCTTGAGCACGTTCGGACCGCCGGAGGTATCGGACAATAGGTCCATCACGCGTTCCGGATCGAGGTTGAGCGGGCGCGACAGCGCGAGCGCCTCGCCGAGCGCCTGCCAATAGATCATCAACGGCATGTTGATGGTGAATTTCATGATCGCGCCGCTCCCGACCGGACCGCACTGTTCGACCCGCCGGCACAGCTGATCGAGCACCGGCATTGCCCGCGCCGCATCGGCAGCATCGGCGCCGACGAGGCCGATCAGCTTGCCCTGACGTGCCGGCCCGGTACTGCCGCCGACCGGGCATTCGACAAAGGCGGCGCCCTTGGCGCGTACCTTCGCGGCCAGCGCCACTTCGGTCGCCGGCGGCACCGTGCTCATGTCGATGAACAGCTTTCCTGCGACATCGCCGCCGAGCAGGCCGGACGGGCCCGAATAGACCGCGTCGATGGCGGCGGCGTCGGTCAGGATGGTGAGGATCGTCTGGCAGCGGGCAGCGAGTGCGGTGGGCGTCGCAGCGACCGCCGCGCCTGCCTGCACCAGCGGCGCTGTCTTGCCGGGTGAGCGGTTCCATACCGTAACCGTGTGGCCGACATCCATCAGCCGAAGCGCGATGGCCGCCCCCATCTTGCCGACACCCGCGATCCCGACATCCATCAGCCGCCTCCGCATTCCCGCGTTTGACGCGACGATACGCGATCCGCCTGGAGCGTTCCACAGCCATCGCAATTCCAACCGAAATCCGGCAAAGCGTCATGACGGCTCCGGCAAGCCGGTGTAGCGTCCGCTGCGATTCGCTGGAGACCCGGAATGACAACAGCCAAAGGCACCGTCGGCATCATCGGCATGGGCATCATGGGCGGCGCGTTCGCGCGCAACCTGGTGACCGCGGGCTGGCGCGTGATCGGACATGACATCGATCCGAACACGCGCCGCACGCTGGCGCGGGCCGGCGTCGAGATTGCGGAGGGGGCCGGCGAGGTTGCGGCGATCGCACCCGTCATCATCACGAGCCTGCCGCATCCGAATGCGTTGCACGAGACGGTCGCAGACATCGTGGCAGCGCGGGTGCCCGCGCGGATCGTGGCGGAGGCGAGCACTTTCACGCTGGAAGACAAGCTCAAGGCCGAACGCACCCTGCGCAGGGCCGGCCATACCATGCTTGATTGCCCGATCAGCGGCACCGGATCGCAGGCGCGCGTGAAGGACATCGTGGTCTACGCCAGCGGCGACCCCAGGGCGGTGCGGCGGCTGCGGCCGCTGTTCGCAGGCTTTTCGCGCGGGGTGCACGAGCTGGGCGCCTTCGGCAATTCCAGCCGGATGAAATACGTCGCCAACCTGCTGGTCGCGATCCATAACGTCGCCACCGCCGAGGCCATGGTGCTCGGCATGAAGGCCGGCCTCGACCCGCAGTCGATCTACGAAACGATCAGGACCGGCGCCGGCAATTCGCGCGTGTTCGAGTTGCGCGCCCCGACGATGGTGGCCGGCAACTATGACGACGCCACCATGAAGGTGAAAGTCTGGCAGAAGGACATGCAGGTGATCGGCGATTTCGCCAGGTCGATCGGCGCCCGCACCCCGCTGTTCAGCGCGACGCGCCCGATCTACGACGCCGCCATTCGCGGCGGGCGCGCCATGCAGGACACCGCCGCCGTATGCGCGGTATTGGAGACGATGTCCGGCATGCGGCGACCCCGCAAGGCGCGCGGCCGGCGGCGGAAATAGAGTGGCCATGCCTCCTACTTGGCGCGGGTGGTGAGCGCAGGGATTCTCTGGAGGATGTATTTCGCGGCCTCCTCGGCCATGGCCTGGTTGGGATGCCAGAAGTCCCAGGACCGCAGCCTGACCTCCTTGCCTTCCGCAATCATCCTTTCGGCAACCGGCCACAGGTCAACGACGTCGATCTCCAGGTCGCGCGCAAGGCGCCGGTAGAAAGCGTAGGTGTCCAGGTCATATTCCACCCATCGCTCCTTCGGCGCCAGCATGGGAAACAGGACGACATGGTAGGGAATGCCGCGCTCGCGCGCATATGCGCGCATCCGCTGCACAGCCTCCAACGTCGCCTTCTTCATTTCGTCCTTGCTGAACCGCAATTGCAGATTGGCGAGCGCGAAGCGGTACAGGTGGGAATGGCGGTAGAGCGTCGGGTTCACATCGATCGGCTTCAATCGCGGAGAATACATCCGCACCGTGCCGTCGCTTCCGCGTCCCGCGAAACGCGACGATTGCAGATCGTTGACGTGAAATTGATGGACGATCAGGTCGGGCTTCTTCCTGATCTGGTACCGGAAAAAGAACTCGACTTCCTGGAAGATGGTGAAGGCGGTCACTCCGCCGTTCAGGAATGACGCATCCGCCGGAGCGGCAAGCCGGCCGAGGGCCGTCATGAGCTCGCCGTAAGCGGTCACCGAGTCGCCCATGAAAAGAATTCTGCGGGCGTCCTCCGATTTGGAAATGAACGACGTAGCCCGCAGGATGCCATCCTCGTCGTACTCGGCGGTCCCAAGCCGCGGCCGAAATCCGAGCGAAGCGTCGTAGACGATCTCGTCCCTGGCAGGATCGTCGGTCGGCTTCGCCTCGACGGTCATGATCGCGATCGGATAGAGCCAGCGCAGCCCGACCTCACAGACAAGCAGCCCGAACACGGTGCCGAAAACGATCAGCAGAGTCCTTGCGATCAATTCCTTGAGTTTGGGCATGTCACGTGGGTCTGTAAGCGGGCAACGCGATTGCCCATGAGAATTCACCCCGACCGCGAAGACAAGGCCTGCGACGCCATAAAGTCCAAGACGGCGATCTCTGACATCACCGCCTGTGCCGTATGGTGCCGTTCCGCCTCGGCAAGCGCCGCAGGCGCGAGCAGATGCGGCTGCAGATAGCCGCCGAGATCGCGCCCGCGCTGCATGATCCGGCGATTGACCGGGATGCGCGCCCGCTCGAAGACGGCAAGTGCGTCCGCGATGTCCTCGTTTGAACTGAGCGCGTCCGCGAGCGCCATCGCGTCCTCGGCCGCCTTGGTGACTCCAGCGGCCACATGTGGGCGCGCGAGGAACGCCGCATCCCCAATCAGCGCCACCCGGCCGGCGGCCATGTGTTCGCTCTCGACGTCGAAGATCGGCTGAAGGAACGGCTGGGGCGTCAGCCGCACGACCGCATCGAGCTGGGGCGGCAGCAAGGCCCGGGATGCTGCCCGCAGCGATTCGATCACATCGGGGCGTATGAGCGGCGGCGGGATGCCGAGCGCATGGAAATGTCCGTCGGCATCGGTAAGCAGGCTCCGGAGTTCGACCGCCTCGTCGGCCGGGCGATACCAGACGAAATTGCAGCGCCGGTGGCCCGGGCGCAGATCGTTGTCGCGGCCCGCGACCGGATAGCTGATGAACTGTTCGTTCGGTGGCAGGCCGAACACCATGGCGTCGAATATGCCGGCGTGAACGTCGCCCGGCAGCGCGCTCTCATCCACCAGCCCCCGCCAGGCGACGTAGCCGGCATAGACCGGCTTCACCTCGGGCCACAGCCCCGCGCGCACGCTGGAGCGAAAACCGTCGGCGCCGATCAGCAGGTCGCCATTCGCGGAGCTGCCGTCCTTGAAGTGCGCGACGACGCGACTGCCTGATTGCTCGACGCGCGCAAGCTCCTTGCCGACGTGGTAGCAGTCGTCCGGAAACTCCTGTCGCAGCATGCGGAACACGCGGTCCCAGGAGGTGAGCGTCTGCGGACAGGCGAGTTCGCCGACCACGCCACCGGAGCGGTCAAGCGTCCGACGCTTGGTTACGTCGACGCCGAGATCGCGGCTGGGATCGCAGCCGGCCGAACGCAGCACCGCGCGCATCGCGGCGTGCGTCACGATGCCGGCACCGCGACCGACGAGGCCGACATCGACGCGTTCGTAGACGTCGGCCTCCCAGCCCGCCCGCCGCAGCAGGATCGCGGCGAACAGTCCGCTCATGGAGCCGCCGATCACCAAGACCCGGCGTTTGCGCGATCCCTGCAAGGCTGCAAACTCCTGGGCTGCCAAGCGATACCCCCGAAGCCGAAATGCCGCGCCGTCGGGGCCGATGCGCGGTTGCCCCTTCCGGCATCCCCCGATAGCATCGCCACAACCATACAACAGGCTCGCCTTCACGGAGGAAATCATGGACCGACGCCGTTTCGTCATTGGCTCCACTGCTGCGGCGGCAACGCTCGCGGCGGGCGCGCCCGCGACTGCACAGGCCTATCCGTCGCGGCCGGTAAGCCTCATCAATCCGTTCCCGCCCGGCGGCGCCGTCGATGTCGTGTGCCGGCCGTTCGCAGCCGTCATGGAGCCGCTGCTCAAGCAGCCGCTGGTGATCGAGACCAAGGCCGGCGCCGCCGGCGCGGTCGGTGCGCAGTTCGCGGCCAGCGCCAAGCCCGACGGCTACACGCTGCTCGCCCACCTGCCGTCAATCTCAGGTTTTGCGGCGGTCGACGAACTGTTCGGACGCAAGCCGAAATTCACGCGGGCGGATTTCATCCCGATTGCGCGCCTGACCGAAGGACCGATGGTGATCTTGGTCAACGACCGGCAACCGCACAAAACATTGAAGGACCTTGTCGACGACGCCAGGAAGCGGCCGAACGGCATCGTGTTCAGTTCGTCCGGTCTATACGGCGCACTGCATCTACCGACCGCCATGTTCATGAAAGCGGCCGGCATCCAGATGCGTCACCTCCCGACCGCAGGTGGCGGGCCGGCGCTCAATGCCATCCTCGGCAACAATTCGCAGGTCCTGGTATCATCGATCGCCGCCGCCAGTGGCCAGATGAAGGCCGGCAAGCTGCGCGCGCTCGCTTGTTTCTCGCCCAAGCGCGCCACCGCTGCACCGGACGTCCCGACGCTGAAGGAACTTGGCTACGACGTCGAGTTCTCGATCTGGGTCGGCCTGTTTGCGCCCAAGGGGACTCCGGACCAGGTGGTCGCCCGGATCCGGTCGGATACCGCCAAGGCGGTCGCCAACGAGCAGTTCAGGAAGGCCATCACCAACATTGGCGATGTGGTCGCTCACCTCGATCAACCGGAGTTCCGGAAATTCTGGGATGCCGATGCCAAGCGTGTCGAGGGGGCCGTGCAAACGATTGGCAAGGTACAGGGGTGACGGGAGGCGACGATGGATCGACGACAATTCGTGATCGGCAGTGCGGCCTCGGCCGCCGCCGCGTGGTCCTATGACGCGGTTGCCCAGGAGGCGTTCCCGTCGCGTACAGTCACGATCGTCAACGCCTTCCCACCCGGCGGCGCCAACGACCTCGTGACCCGGCCGATGGCGTCCGCGCTGGAGGCGGTGCTCAAGCAACCGGTCGTGGTGGACACCAAGGCGGGCGCCGCCGGCGCGGTCGGCGCGCAGGTGGCGGCCAGCGCCAAGCCGGACGGCTACACGCTGCTGTCGCACAATAACGGACTGGCCAGCTACGCCGAGGTGGACAAACTGTTCGGCCGGCCGCCCAAGGTCACCCGCGGCGACTTCATTCCGCTGGCGCGGCTGGCTGCGGATCCCGTGCTGCTGCTGGTCAATGCCCAGCAGCCCCACAAGACGCTGGAAGAGTTCATCGCCGACGCCAAGAAACGCCCCGGTCAGATCGTCTACAGTTCCGGTGGACTCTACGGCGCGAGTCATTTGCCGGTGGCGATGCTGGAGAAGGCCGCGGGCCTGCCGAAGATGCGTCACCTGCCGACCGCGGGCGGCGGTCCGGCGATCACGGCGATGCTCGGCAACAACGCCCAGGCCAGCACGCAGACGGTGTTGGCGACACTCCAGCACATCAAGGGCGGCAAGCTGCGCCCGCTGGCAAATTTCGGCGCGCAGCGGTCGAAGGCGCTGCCCGACGTTCCCACGCTGAAGGAGCGCGGCATCGACGTCGTGTACTACCTGTGGGTCGGCCTGTTCGTTCCCAAGGGTACGCCCGACAAGATCGTCTCGGTCCTTGCCGACGCCATCGACAAGGCCGCGGCCAGTCCGCAATTCGGCAATGCGATCGCCAAGATCGGACTTGAACCAAGCTACCTCGGCGCCGCGGCGTTCACGAAGTTCTGGGCCGAGGACGGCAACCGGTCCGACGACGCCGTGCGCTCGATCGGGAAGGTGGCGGGCTGATCGCGGGACAAGCGCCGCGGGGCAGTCTCGACCGACTGCATCACTCGCGCGCCGTATCGCTTCCTTCCCCCGCGAAGCGGCGGGAGGGGTCGGGGGCTGGGAGGCACATGTCGCTTGAATCCGGAAACGCGTCGCAACCACGCGTGTCGCTGCGCTCCGACCATGTTGCCGGTCTCTTCTTCATCCTCTTCGGCGTTCTGATCTTCGCGCTGAGCGCCGATCTGCCGTTCGGCACCATCTCCTCGCCCGGTGCCGGCATGCTGCCGAAGCTTACGGCCGGGCTGATGATGGCCTTCGCGGCGGCAATCTTCGCCATCGGCGGGGCAAGCCAGAGGGTGGCCGAGATCGACTGGAGCGACCGCTGGCATGCGATCCAGGTGGTGCTGATCACCGCCGTGGCAATCTTTGCCTATCAGCGGCTCGGGTTCCTGATCACGATGTCGCTGCTGGTGTTCGCGCTGCTGGTCGTGGTCGAGCGCCGCAATATGCTGATCGCCGCCGCCTACAGCATCGGTCTTACGCTGTTCGCCTACTGGCTGTTCGGCAAGGCCCTGAAGGCACCGCTGGAACGCGGCTGGCTGTGGTTCTGATACCGTGGAAGCCGTCTTCAACAGTCTCCTGCTCGGCTTCTCGGTGGCGCTGCGCCCCGACGTGCTGTGGTTTGCGTTCCTGGGATGCGTCGTCGGCACGCTGGTCGGGATGCTGCCCGGCATCGGTCCTCTTGCCGGCATCTCCATCCTGCTGCCGCTGACGTTCGGGCTCGACGCCACCAAGGCGATCGTCATGCTCGCCGGCATCTATTACGGTTCGCAATATGGCGGCTCGACCACGTCGATCCTGCTGCGCATTCCGGGCGAAGCCGCCTCGGTGATGACCTGCATCGACGGCAATGCCATGGCCCGGAAAGGCCGCGGCGGCGCCGCGCTGTGCATTGCTGCGGTCGGTTCGTTCATCGCCGGCACCTTCGGCGTGATCGTGCTCACGCTGGTGGCGCCGCCGCTGGCCAGCTTTGCGCTCCGCTTCGGTCCGCCCGAATACACCGCGCTGCTGGTGCTCGGGCTCATCTTCCTCGCCTACATGTCGACGACATCGCTGATCCGCACCCTGCTGATGGCGGCGCTCGGGCTGTTCTTCGGCACCATCGGCATCGATGTTATGACCGGGCACTTCCGCTATTCGTTCGGCATCGCCGAACTGGGGGACGGCATCGGCATCGTGCCGGTGGCGGTCGGACTGTTCGGGCTGGGAGAACTGCTGGCGACGCCGAGCCGGCAGGTGAAGGGCGACGTCAGCGCCCCGAAGCTGCGCGAATTGCTGCCGACCCACGAGGAATGGCGGCAGTCGGGCTGGCCGATCGCGCGCGGCTCGGTGCTGGGCTTCCTGATCGGGATCATTCCAGGCTCCGCGCATATCATCTCGAGCTTCATGTCCTATGCACTCGAGCGCAAACTGTCGCGGCAGCCGGAGACGTTCGGCCAGGGCGCGGTGGCGGGCGTCGCCGGCCCGGAATCGGCCAACAATGCCGCCTCGACCGGCGCGTTCGTGCCGATGCTGGCGCTCGGAATCCCGACCGGGCCGGTGATCGCGGTGCTGATGGCGGCGCTGTTGATCCACGGCGTGCCGCCCGGACCGACGCTGGTCAACGACCATCCCAACGTATTCTGGGGGTTCGTGGCGTCGATGTATGTCGGCAACCTGATGCTACTGCTGCTCAATCTGCCGCTGGTCGGGCTGTTTGTGAATCTGCTGCGAATCCCTTACGCCTATCTCTATCCGCTGATCATCATGTTCTGCGTGATCGGCGTGTACGAGGTGAACCACTCGATCGTCGACGTTTGGATCATGCTGATCTTCGGCGTGGTCGGCTACGCGCTCAAGAAATTCCGCTTCGACCCCGCGCCGCTGGTGCTTGGGCTCGTAATCGCGCCGATCTTCGAGATGTCGCTGCGTCAGTCGCTGATCATGTCGGACGGCACCTGGGGAATATTCCTCGAGCGTCCGATCGCGCTGGTGCTGCTGGCGACCAGTCTTGCGCTGCTGCTGCTGGCCGCGGTGTCGGCGGTGACGCGCGATTGGCGCGGCAAGATCGCCGAGGCAGAGGTGGGAGAGAAGTAGACCTGGGCTACGCCCACAGCCGCTCCTTCTCCAGGCCCTTGTACAGGTCGGCGACGTACTCGCCGTAGCCGTTGAACAGAAGCGTCGGCTTGCGTTCGCCGCCGGTGCCGATGATCTCCTCGGTGGCCTGGCTCCAGCGCGGATGCGCAACGGCCGGATTGACGTTGGCCCAGAAGCCGTATTCGGACGACTGCAACGCCTCCCAGAACGTCTTCGGCCGCTGATCGGTGAAGTGGAAGCGCACGATCGACTTGACCGACTTGAACCCGTACTTCCACGGCGCCGCGAGACGGATCGGCGCGCCCATCGACTTCGGCACCGGCTTGCCATAAGCGCCGGTGACCATGAAGGTCAGCTCGTTGGCCGCTTCCGCCATGGTCAGCCCCTCCACATAGGGCCACGGGTACCAGCGCTGGCGCTGCCCAGGCGCGACCGTGGCGTCCATGAAGGTTTCCATGCGGACGTATTTCGCGGACGACAGCGGCCTGGCGATCGCCAGCAGCTGGGACATCGGGAATCCCGACCACGGCACCGTCATCGACCAGGCCTCGACGCAACGCATGCGGTAGAGGCGCTCTTCCAGCGTCACCTTCTTGAGCAGGTTGTCGATGTCGATGACCTGCTCCTTCTCGACCATGCCGTCGAGCTTGATCTGCCAGGGCCGCAGCTTCAGCGCCTGCGCGGCGCGGAAGATGCTCTTGGTCGAGCCGAATTCGTAGAAATTGTTGTAGGTGGTATTGAGCTTCTCGTCGGTCACCGGTCGATCGAGCACGTATTTCTCGTTGCGCTTGACCGGATAGAGCCCCGCCGACGGGTCCGGCAGGTCCGAAATCCGCTGCGCCATGGCGACCGCCGGCGACATCGACAGCGCGGCGGCGGCGGTTCCGCCCAGCATGGTGCGGCGGCTCAAGACGACGTGCTCGGGGGTGGCCTCGCGCTCGGGGATTTCCCAGCCGCGGCGGCGAATGACGTGCATGGCGGTCCTCCGGTCTGTTGCCACAGAAGTACGGCGCCGCAGGATCACCCGCAAGTCACAGATGCGGGATGGGGGCGTGAGGTCAGCCCTTGCTGAAGCCCGGGATGAGCGCCGCCAGTCCGCGCTTCGGGGACGGCGCGGGCGTGCCGAGCTGGCGGCGGGTGACCCCGATCAACTGCGCCTTCGACATCGGCTTGGCAAACAGATAGCCCTGGCCGATATCGCATCCGAGCGCCTGAAGCTTGTGGCTCTCGTGTACCACCTCGATGCCCTCGGCGACGGTCTTGAGCCCGAATCGCTTGGCCAGTTCGACGAAAACCTCGCACAGCCCGGCATTTACGCGGTCGGTGTGACAGTTCATCACATAGGCGCGGTCGATCTTGAGCTCGCTGAATGGCAGCTGCTTGAGCCGCGCGATCGACGAATAGCCGGCGCCGAAATCGTCAAGCGCAAGCGAGCAGCGCGACGCCTTGAGCTTGTCGGCGGCATCGTTGGCGAGCTTGAGGTCGCGGATGATCTCGTCCTCGGTCACCTCCAGGATCAGGCCGGGCCAGTTTTCGGCCGCCGGACGCTCCTCGCGCACCATGTCGCTGATCGGAAGCTTCACCAGCGCGGACACCGGCACGTTGACCGCGATCTTCAGCGAAACCCCGCTTTCGGCGAAATCGGTCCAGTCGCGCAGTGCCGTCACGATCACCTGTTCGGTGAGCGCCAGCATGTCGGCCTCGCCGGCACCGGGCAGGAACACGCCCGGCGGCAGCACGCCGCGTTGCGGATGGCGCGCGCGCACCAGCGCCTCGGCGCCGTAGAGCCGCATGGTCTTGAGCTCGATCTTGGGCTGGTAGAACAGCTCGAACCATCCGCGCGACAGCACATCGGCAAGCGAAATCTTGCCGTCGGCCGGCTCGGCCGCGACCTGCTTCGGCCCGAACATGCGGTTCAGCGCTTTCAGCATCGAAAGCTCGCAACGTCTCGCGCGGGCGGCGCCTTCCGCCCGGTCTTGCCCCCCGCCAGCGACCATAGTTCCCAGTCGCATCAATACGGTTAACCGGACGTGCAAACGCGCGACATGCTTTGCAATTCGTAACGCATCACAGGAAATCCTTGTGAATTTCCCGGCCGAAGCGGGAGGCAGCCCCACGAACAGCAGCGGGTGGTCGTCGCGTTACGCTGCGGCCTGCGACGCCTTGCGTGCAGCGATGATCTGGTCGGCGGTGCGGCCGGTCAGTTCGGCCATATGGTCGAATTTGAACGTGAAGCTGCCGACGCCGGCGGTCGCCGAGCGCACCTCGATAATGAGATTGCCGATCTCGGATTCCGGCATCTGTACCTTCACGACGTCCCAGCCGTCCCAGCCCTCGCGGGTATCGAAGCCGAGAATCTGGCCGCGATGGCCTGCCATCAACGCGTTCATCTTGGCGGTTGCATCCGAGGGACAGACGATCTCAACCTGATAGATCGGCTCCAGCAGGACCGGCTGGCATTGCGGCAGGCCCTCGTTCATGGCGAGCCGGCCGGCAAGCTGGAACGCCATGTCGGAGGAGTCGACCGTGTGGTAGGAGCCGTCGACCAGCTTCACCGCGATATCGACCACCGGGAAGCCGAGCGGTCCGTGCTTGAGGGCATCCTTGACGCCCTCCTCCACCGACGGGATGTAGTTGCGCGGAACCACGCCGCCCTTGATCTCTTCGGTGAACTGGAAACCTGAGCCGCGCGGCAGCGGCTTGATCTCGACCACGATGTCGCCGTACTGGCCATGGCCGCCGGACTGCTTCTTGTGACGCCCGCGCTGCTGGATCGGCTTCTTGATGGTCTCGCGATAACCGACGCTGGGCTTGCCGCTGGTGATGGCGACGCCAAACCGGTCGGCGAGCCGTTCGGTGGCGACGCGCAGATGCATCTCGCCCTGCCCCCAGGCCACGACCTCGTGCGCTTCCGGATTGTGCACCACGCTGATCGAGGGGTCCTCTTCGAGCAGCTTGTGCAGCGCCTGGCCGAGCTTGACGTCGTCCTTGCGCTCCTTGGCGGCGATGGCGACGGCGAGCACCGGCGGATAGGGTGCGACCTTGGCGAGCGCGGGATGCGCCTGCTTGCCGGCGGTGATGGTGTCGCCGGTCTGCGCATGATCGAGCTTGGCCAGCGCGACGGTTTCGCCGGCCCCGGCGGGACCGCGCTTGTCGGAATTCTGGCCCATGAGCTTGAATACGCCGGCAACGCGGCCGGCCTCCCGCTCCGGCGACTGGAACGTCAATCCGTCGCCGACCTGGCCGTTGAGCACGCGCGCGATCGACATCTTGCCGCCGTGCGACGTGTGCAGCGTCTTGATCACATAGGCAATCGGATCGTTGCCGGCCTTGACGCCCAGGCGCTTGGCGGTGGCCGCGACATCGGGCGCCTCGTGACGCAACGCCTTCATCAGGCGCAGCACGCCGTTGGTGCGCAGCGCTGAACCCATCAGCACCGGGCAGACGAGTCCGTCGCGCAATTCCTTGGCGAGATCGTCGAACACCTTGTCCCTGGGCGGCTCGATGTCGCCGAGCAGCTGCTCCATCAGCTCGTCGTCGTGATCCGCGAGCGTTTCCAGCATGGAGAAGCGCTGGGTCTTGATGTCGCCTTGCAGCGGCACGACCTCGGAGGCGGCGTGCTCCTTGTAGACAAAGGCCCGTTCGAGCGCGAGGTCGACGAATCCCGAGACGATGTCGCCGTTGAAGGTCGGGATCTGCCGCAGCAGGAGCTTGGACCGCGACGCCGGCTGCAACAGCGCCAGCACGTCGTGAATGGTGGAATCGGCCTTGTCGATCTTGTTCAGGAACAGAAAGCGCGGAATCTTCTGGTCCTCCAGCTCGCGCAGGATGAGCTGAAGCTGCGGAACCTTCTTCTCGTCCATCTCGCAGACGACCACGGCCGCGTCGACCGCCGGCAGCGCCGCGCGCATGTCATGCATGAATTCGACCGAGCCAGGGCAATCGACGAAGGTGTAGCTCTCACCCATGAAGCTCGTGGTCGCGACCGACAGCTCGACGCTCATGCGGTGATGGCGAGCTTCCTTGCTGGCGTCTCCGACGGTGGTTCCGGCATCGACCGTGCCCTGGCGCTGGATCGCATCGGTACGCGCGAGGATGGCTTCGAGGAGGGTCGTCTTGCCGCTCTGGAACGGGCCCACCAGCGCAATGCACCGGGGACCCGTTGCTCGTGTGCCGTTCTGTGCCATTTCCGCCTCCCAGGCTGACCGAGTTGCGGCCTTCTCATGGACCGGACAGGTATCGTTTCAACCCTTGGGGAGATTGGCAAGGGGCGGCGTGGCCGCGGGAACCCGCTGGGCCCGGTGGGAATTCCACGCTCGGTAACCCAGGAAAGCGCGACTCGTCTCAAAGAGGCCAACTGCCGGGTATCATGGCATGCAGGCCATATTATCCTGCGTATTGGTTTCCGGCTCGGGATTGCCCAGTTGGCCCGACGTGGTGGGCAAATACAGCGTTACTCTCAAGCAGTTCTGCTGGCCCGGCGGCAGCGCGCCCGTGGTTCGGATCAGCATGCTGACCTGGGAATTGATCGGTGCAGGAGCCGCCAGCTTATAGAAACACCTCAGCTCGAAGGGCGCGGGAATATTCAGCGAGGAACTGTTGTAGGGGCCGTTGAGCCAATTACCATTCGGTCTAAGGCATCTCCATGCCGCGCCGAATTGCGCCCCGGTCAGGACCATGGGCGACACAAGCCGGTCGATGATCTGTACCTGCGATCCGGTCGGAATCGTCGGGCCCGCGTTCTTGACCGTCAGCGTCCACTGGCGAGTAATTCCGGTCGTGGCGGCAATCTGGGCGATGATGTTGTAGGTCTGGGCTTCGGACGGAGCTGGGAGCATCGCCGCAAACCCCAGCATGCCAATGGTAAAGTTGCGTTTCAAACCGCGCATGTGAATTTCTCCCACTGGTCCATTTCAGGCGATAGCCTTAGCGCCCTTTCGGCTCGCCTCGGTCTTTGCTCGGGGCAGGTACGCAGGTCTGGCCACGCAGGATCGTGCCTTCCTGGCATTCGCAGGCATCGCGGGTCTTGTTCAGGACGAACGGCCGGCGACATACAACCTGCTTTACGCATTCGTCACCCTTAGGCACCGTGCCGGACGGGCAGGTGCAGGCGAAGGTGCGCTTGTTGAATACCATCGGCGGCCTGCAATCCTCCGGCCCAACGCATTCATTGCCGCGTTGCTTCTTTCCAGCCGGGCATGCGCAGACATTGCGTTTGGCGTCTAGGACAAACGGCTTCTTGCATTCCGGCACGCGCACGCAGGTCTTGCCGCGGAGCGTGGTGCCGGGTTCGCACTCGCAGCCCGTACCGGCGGCGTTGAGGACGAACGGCCTGTTGCAGAGCGGCGGCCGCACGCAGGTCTGGCCTCTCGGCACGAGGCCGGCGGGACAGGCGCAGGCGCCGACCGCGTTCTTGATGAACGGCGGCGTGCACGCGACCCCGGTGGGCGGCGGCGTGAATGGAGGAGCGACGGGCGGGATCGGCGGCATTTTCGTCTTGGCGCAACTGGGGAGGTCGACGGTCACCAGCCCGAGACAGCACGCATCGGTGCCCGCGATCGAACCGCCTCCGGTTCTGGATACGTTGACCGCGAACATGGTCGGGCCCGACGCTCCGCTGATCGTCCAGCTGGTCGTTTGGTTGGACGGCAGCAGCTGTTGCGGGGACGGCTGCACAGTCGCTCCTGTCGTTATGGGATACAGCGAGATATGCGTCCCCGCAAAAGAGGACGGAGTTGTCGTCGTCAGAGTCAGCGTGACGGTGCTATCGGCGTTGCAGGTTGCCGTGTAGGTCGTGTTCTTGTCGTTGAGGCAGCGCTGAGCGGCGACTTTCGGCGCCGGTTTCTTGGACAGCTGACTGAGCCGGACCTGATCGCCGCGTTCCGGCGACGCGACGCGAACCGTGTCGGCTGCCAGTTGCGCGAGCTGAGGCCGCAGCGGCACCGAACCTGAAGACCGCTCCGCCGGGCAAGCGTCCTCGGTAGCGGCTGCTTCCGCCGCTAGACAGATCAATAACGCCGCGCTGCACACGATCCGCTTCAGCATGACTTGCCTCGTTCGCCTTTGCTCCTCGACGGCCGTCGCCCGCGGCGCGCGTCAGCAGCCCGTCTTCGGGACCACAGCCGGGATTCTCGCCCGGCAACAATTGATCGGATTCTTCGACGACTGTGCCTGGGAGAAGTTGAAGACGCACACGTCGACCATCACGGTCTGGCCATTGGCGGCCCCGGGGAGGGTGACGGTTCCGGGCACCGAGATGTTCGGCGGAGAGACCGTCACGCCGGTCGTCCCAGAGAAGAGCAGCGCGGTGTTGAATCCGACCCCGAGCGGATCGCTCGCCGTGAGCTGGTATTGCCCGCCGCCGATGCAAGTGAGTTGCGCATTGGCAAGGCACGCAACCGCCGGCGGGTCGATGCACTTGATCGTGTTGGTGACCTGCAGCCGCTGCGGCGTCCAGATGTTGATGGTCGTGGACGAGCCGAGCGGATAGCTCACGCTCCAAGTGCAGCCCGGCGGCAGATCGAAGCCGGTGACCTGGGCCTGCAGTTCGGTGATGGTGCAATTGGAGCCGAGCGGAACGCCGAGCACCAGCTCGCTGAAATTGTTCGCCGACGTCAGGTTGACGATCGTGTTCGGGCCAGGCGGGTCGGGCGTGCAAACGACCTGCACCGGGAAGATCGCAGTCGCCGGAACAGTGAATGCCCCGGGCGGGCTGATGACGAAGTCCTTGGCCACCCGGAGCGTGGTCGCGCAACGCAGGGTGTTGACCACGGTGACGCCAACACCGACGCCCGGCTTCTGCGGGATGTTTACCTGGGTGTGGCTCGCCCCCGCCGGGTTCGCGGGCTTGTAGAGCGGCGGATCCCATTGCGCCACCGATGGAGGCGGGCACATTTTGTCCTGCGGCGGTGGCGGTGTGCTCTCAGTGATCGTACATTCACTGCCGACCGGGACGCTCACCGTCTGAACCGGCTTGGATGCAGGGATGTTAAGGACCTGGTTGAAAGAAAAGCTGCTGCCCAGCGCCGCGTTCGTGCAGTTGACGGTAATCAAGAAGTAGAGCGGTGACGGCAAGGGCCCGGGCGTCAGGTTCACGACCTGCTTCCTCACGGTCAGGTCGTTCGCCGGCAGCACTGGCACGCAGGCCTCGTCGTGCATTCCCTTCGGATCGTTCGCATACCAGTCGGGATTCGGGTCGGGAGCCCAGCCGACGCCGACGCGGTTGCAGAGCTTCCCCGGCTTGAAAGGCCCCGCCACGGTAAACGTGAGCGTGATCCGGCAGTTCTTAGGGAAGTTCGTAATCAACAGGAATGAAAACGGCGCTCCCGGCTGACCGCTCCAACCCTGATTGGGGACCGGGTGCCATGACGCAGGAATGACACAGGGCGGCACGGCCCCTGGGATTGTTCCCATGGTCGCGGTGACGCCGGTGACAACCACGCCCGCGGGCAGCACGTCGCCGATGAGCGGGCCGTTCCACACGCCGCCGGCGCCCGGGGAGCCCGTCAAATCCCCGCCACGATTGTCGACCGTGACCGTAAAGGTCACCGGGCCACCGTTCACCCAGGTCGCGGTCGGCGACGCGCTCTTGTTGGCGATCAGCCGATGGCACTTCGGAAGCGGCGAAGCGACCGTGTGCCAGTTGGTCGGTTGCGATGGCTGGTCCGGCGATGCCTGGGTATTGGCCGGAGAGCCGAGAGGACCGACGTAATTGTGCAACGGAGGTCCAAAGACATTGGGATTGTAGAACCGCTGCACGTCGATCAGCACAAGATTCTCAAGCTGCGCCGGGGTGCTTTTGCAATACAGATCGTTGACCGGCGGATAGATGAAGATGTAGATCGTGCAGGTCAGCGTCGCGCCGGGGGCGAAGGTGATAAAGCCGGGCGGCGAGAGCTGGATGACCCGCGCACCCTGTGACGGCAGAGTCGTGTGGACGATCTTGGCGCCCTGCGCGGCGGTGCCGCTGCCGACTGAGGGGATGGCAGGCGAGCCAGTGCTGGTGACGCCCGCCGACGCTGTGCACTTGTACTTGTAGTCGAACCTGAGCTGGGTGGCGTAGTCGTCCTGCACGATGCGGAACGCGTCGATCAGCGTGCCCACCTGGCGCGGATCGGTCGGATGATTGTTCTTGTACTGGACGCTGTATTCGAGCCAGGTGTTGAAGACGACCTTGTCGAATTTCGGCTTCTTCTCGGCAACCAGCATGCAGGGCGGGCTCTTCTGCATCTCGGTCTTGGCCGAGACCGGAGCGACTCGATACCGCGTGTTGTTGAAGTCGTAGGCCACCCTGACCCAATTGAAGACGTCGTTGGGCGGCTTGTCGTAGACGTCGCAGCTTGCGTCGCGGAACTGGATCCTGATGTGCAAGTTGATCGTGACGCCACCGGGGATCGATGAGATCACGCCATCCCACACTTGCCGCGAGATGAGATAGCCCTGAAGCGCCTGGGGTCCCAGCGAACCAGGGGTGCCGGTGCAAAGACTCGCGTTGGGCGGAAGACATGCCCAGAACACGACCTCGGCCGTGAACATGGGTGTCCCGATGCCCTGTTGAATAAAATCGCGCACACTGACGTTGGTGACCGGCTGGGAACTCCCGTTCTTGATGGTGATGATGTAGTCGACGGAGGAGCCCCATGCGACCGGCCCCGACGGCTTGATTTGCTTCTTCGCCACCTCGACCGGGCCCGGCACCACCACGCCACAATCCGGATCGAGGAAATAGGCGCCGGTGTCGACCGGCACGTCGGCAGCGTTCGCAACCGGTGGGTCGGAATTGGTGAAGTTGTTGGCCTTCCCCTGCTCGGTCTGGGTGACCGGGACAGTGCCCGCCGTCAGCCCGATGGCGGCGCGATTGTGCAGCCCGTCGCCGCCCGCGACCTTCACGCATTCAAGCAGGCGGCTGATCTTGATCTTGATCTTCAGGACGATCTTCTCGCCCATGGCGATCCGCCCCAACGAACCCGAGGGAAACCTGAACCGCACCAGGTCGAGCCAGCTGTTGGTCGGGATGGTGACCGGGCTGCCTGAGGCTGTGAAGTTCGGCGTGGTATCGAGGCAATCCGTGTTGGTCGAAGGCGTATTCGTCGCTGTCAATGCCTGACAGGTCGCACTCACGAACTCCGCCCCCAGCGCCGCGCTGGTCGGAAACAAGGCCATCTGGTCCGTCAGCTCGAAGATCGAGCCGACATAGACCTTGGTCGGGCCGAGATTGGTGATGGTGATGGTGTATTCGACGATCTGCGGTCCGCCCGAGACGTTGAGGGGTGGATTGGGCAGGTCGACCGTCTTGGTGACGGCGAGGTCTGTCGGCAGGACCGGATTCGATGCAACATTGTCATTGCGGCTCGATGACGCAATTGTCGTCCCTCCCGCATCGCGCAGCGATGCGGTGTTGGTGACGTTGAAAGCACCGGGATTGGTGAAAACCCCTTCATAGATGCAGACGATATACTGCCCGACCTGCAGGTTCGTGATGCTGTTGGGATCATTGATAACCAGAGGCGATTGGGGGCCCAGCGCGATGGTACAGGTGGTGGTGCCCGTCGGCATGAAACCGGCCGGCGCCGAGTCGCTGAACGCCAGCGGCGACGGATTGGCCTGCACCGACGCCACATGGAAAATGGTCGCGTAATATACCGGCACATAAGGCTGGATGGTCTGAGAGTCCGTCTCGGTATGGCAGTTGGGAGCTGCGGCAGACCCTGGCGGATTGGCTGTGGCATAGGCATTCGCAATGGCGAACGCAGTTGGCAGCGTCTCAAGGCAGAGCTGCTTGCTTGCGCCGATCGTCCATGTCTGCGCCCGTGCCTCCCCACTCCATCCGATCTGTGCGAAGACGACGACGGCGAGACCGCATGCAAGTGCTCGCCACGCGCGCAGCCTCGACCAGCCGGCACGCGCCGGCGTTCCAATCAACGTCCGCTTCATGGGATTGTGTCGCAAAAAAAAGCGCGGCAATGCGCGCAATCGCAAGAGCATGGCGGTCCTCCCCGTCTCCCGGCGACGGCACTGGTCAGGCTATCGAGCCTGAACTCGTTCGGATAGGCTTCAGTGCAGTGTCGTTACTGCCCCAAAGAAATCCACCGGTGCCCAATTTACACGCCCAGACTGAACACGGCATGAAGGGATTGTTATGTTCCATTAAATATCAGGCACGGGACCAAACGGCAATCATGCCGTTTGTCGCGCTGCTGCCATTTCGCGCGCAATGCACAACGGGCCGCCCCGAAGGCGGCCGTTGCCGAGCGTCAAGTCGAGAGCCGGTCAGCGGCCCGGGCGCAACCGCAGATCGGCAACGCCGACCGCTACATTGAGCCCGACCTGCCCCTGCACCGAGACCGGCTGCAAGGCGATGGTGCGGTTCGATCCGCCGATCAGCACATTGGCGCCGAGTCCCGCCGCGATGGTCGCTTCCCCGCTGGCGCCGACATAGTCGCCGGCCAGCGCGCCCGGGGTTCCACCCCAGTATTCCGCAAACACCGCCCAGACCATGTGCGCTCGCGCGGTCGCCCCGATATCGAGACCGAACCGCGTGATCGAGCCGTGATAGACCTCGCGCGGCCCCGGGCCATCCGGGGTGAACACGCACGACACCGTCCGCTGCGAGCCGATGATGAGACCCAGCCCGCCCGAAATGTCGCAATTCAGCGTGCCCGCCTTGATGCGCTGCGCCTGCGCGGGCTCGAACGAAGCGGCCGCCAACAGAATTGCGACGGCGGCGATTGCCTTGCGATGCATAAACCCCTCCTCATACGCGGTTTCCCGGCACCAAGACCCGGCAGGTCCGCCGGGAACCCCACAGGTATTGTAGGCGAAAACCGGCGCCAAGTCGCCATGCCCGCAACGTTCGGGCTGCGCCTACTTTAGGTTCCCGCAGAAACGCTGGATGCGGCGGCAGGCCTCCTCCAGGTCGGAGGTCTTCACCGCATAGGAAATGCGGAATGCCGGGCCGAGCCCGAAGGCCGAGCCGTGCACCACCGCCACGCCTTCCGCCTCCAGGAGTTCGGTGACGAAATCCTCGTCGGTGTTGAGCGTCTTGCCGGTCGAGGCGGTCTTGCCAATCGTCCCGGCGCAGGACGGATAGACATAGAATGCGCCCTCGGGGGTCGGGCACTTGATGCCCCTGGCCTGGTTGAGCATCGACACCGCCAGATCGCGCCGCTCCTTGAAGATGGCGTTGTGCTTCGGGATGAAGTCCTGCGTGCCGTTGAGCGCCTCGACCGCCGCCCATTGCGACACGGCCGCGGGGTTCGTGGTCGACTGCGACTGGATCATCGCCATCGCCTTGATCAGCGGCTCCGGCCCGCCGGCGTAGCCGATGCGCCAGCCGGTCATGCAGTACGCCTTGGAGGTGCCGTTGATGGTGAGCGTGCGCTCGTACAGCGACGGCTCGACCTGCGCCGGGGTGAAGAACTTGAACTCGTCGTAGACCAGGTGCTCGTACATGTCGTCGGTCATGACGTGGACGTGCGGATGCCTTACCAGCACGTCGGTCAGCGCCTTGAGCTCGTCGCGCGAATAAGCGGCGCCGGTCGGGTTCGATGGCGAGTTGAGCAAGAACCACTTGGTCTTCGGCGTGATCGCCTTTTCGAGCGCGGCCGCGCTGATCTTGAAGCCGTTCTCCATGGTGCCGACGACGGGAACCGGGGTGCCGCCGGCGAGCAGCACCATGTCGGGATAGCTCACCCAGTACGGCGCCGGGATGATCACCTCGTCGCCGGGATTGAGCGTCGCCATGAAGGCGTTGTAGAGCACCTGCTTGCCGCCGGCGCCGACCGTGATCTGCGAGGTCTTGTAGTCGAGGCCGTTCTCGCGCTTGAACTTGCGCGCCACGGCTTCCTTCAGCTCGGCGAGGCCGTCCACCGCGGTATACTTCGATGCCCGGCCCTCGTTGATGGCCCGGATCGCCGCCTGCTTGATGTTGTCCGGCGTGTCGAAGTCGGGCTCCCCGGCGCCGAGACCGATGACATCCCGTCCCGCCAGCTTGAGCGCACGCGCCTTGTCCGTCACCGCGATGGTGGGCGACGGCTTGATGCGCTTGAGCTGGTCGGCAAGGAAGGCCATGTCCGTGTGTCTCCTGTTCCGAGGCCCGTGATTGGCGGGCAAACTCCTAATGCCAGCATCCGAGTCCGGCAAGGGCCAGCCCTGTCCAGCGCAGCAGAATCTCGACCCGGTGTGGCACCCGAGCAGGTAGCCCGAGAGACCGAAGCAGCCGAGAGCGGGAACACCCGGGTGGTGAAGATGCCGGTGACGAACGGCACGCCCCGCCATTCGATGCTCGGCCGCCAGGAGGCCGGCAGGATTTCGACGGCAAACGGCATCAGCCCGAGCAGCAGATAGACCAGCGCCTTGTCGGGGACGAATTCGATGACGCGCAGGACTGCAAACGCAACCAGGCCGCCGAGGCAGTAGCGCCAGATGATGTCCCAGCGCACGAAACTCCACCACTGGGCGGCGCGCCAGCCGTTGGCGGCAAGCTGGATGATCGAAAACAGGATCATCGCCGTCGCCACGTCGAAGTAGATCAGCGGAACGCCGATCACCACCATCCCGCCGGCCATGCCGAACACGCCGGAGAGAAAGGAGCCCGCGACGATGGAAAGGCCGATGATGGTCCAGGCGGTGAGCGTCATTGCGCCCTATCGGTAGCAGGCGCGTTGGCGATACGCACCGGGGAAGGCGCAATCGAGACCTGCGTGATGCGCACTCAAACCTCATCCCGACGCAGGAGCGCCGCTCAGCGACGCGTCCTCCTCGGGATCAGGTCTGGGATTTGGGCGTCGCCGACCTACGCCGTCATGGTGCAGCGATAGAGGATGCGGCGGCCGCCGCCGTAATCCTTGATGCCCTTGTGCTGGACGACGCGGTTGTCCCAGATCGCGAGCGCGCCGGCGGTCCAGGTGTAGCGGGCGGTCGCCTCCGGCGACTTGATCATGTCGAACAGGATGCCGAGGATGTTCTGGCTCATCACCCGGCTGACGCCCTTGATGTAGGCCACATAGGACTCGTTCACCGCGATCCACTTGCGGCCGGTCACCGGATGCACGCGCACCAGCGGCATCTCGAAGGGCGGCATGCGCACCCGCGCCTTGGTCGCCTCCTCTGGATCGAGATAGCGGTCGGTGATGTGCCCGGTGGCGTCCGCCGACTGGATGACGGTGAGGGACTCCAGATATTTCGCAAACAGCGGGTCGAGGTTCTCGTAGACCCAGGCCGCGTTGGCGAAGATGGTGTCGCCGCCGGACTCGGGCAACTGCTTGGCGAACAGCGCCGTGAACGCCGGCGCGTCGGGGCGAAAGCCGCCGTCGGCATGCCAGATGTGATTGCGCAGGTTCTTGTCCTTGAGCGAGTCGATCATGGTCGCGTCGGGATTTTCCGGCGCCCGCGGCGTGTGCGGACCGGCATAGTTGAAGAACTCGCCCAGGAAGCCTGCGAACGCGGTGAAGTTTTCCGCCGTCACGGTGCCGGGCTCGAAGATCACGAGCCCGCGATTGTGCAACAGGTCGCGCAGCGATGACCGCAGGTCCTCGCCCAAGGGCCGCCCGTCGAACCTCAAACCGGAAATCACCGATCCGAGCGCCGGCTGGAGCTGGGTGACGCGGACGCCGGCGGGCATGGGGGAGTCCGACACGAGCCGGACGGCGGTGGATGACGTGGACATGGGGCGCCTCTCGATCTTGCGGCTTCTGCTGCAGCGTTGTTGCCTGACGGCGGAGTTGCCAAGTCTACGGCACCGGTCCATTATCGTAAAATCGTGTTTTTCAAGGTTTTCATCGAGAAAATCGATGTATCAACGGTGGCTCGCGGCCTTCCATGCGGTCGCCCAGACCGGCAGCTTCACCGCCGCCGCCAAGGCTTTGAACATCGGCCAGCCGACCGTTTCGACCCATGTGGCGGCGCTCGAAGCCCACTTCGGCGTCGAGCTGTTTCACCGGCGCGGGCGCCGCGTCGAGCTGACCGCGATCGGCGGGGAGCTGCTGGCGATCACATCCGGCCTGTTCGGGCATGAGGAGGAGGCGATCGCGCTGCTGCGCGCGGTGCGGGCGCGCGGGACCGGCTCGCTCCGGATCGGCTCGGTCAGGCCGCTCGACGCCATGGAAATCTGCGCGCTGCTCCTCGGCGAGCATCCCAATCTGAAGGTCTCGGTCGCGCTGGCGTCGGCGTCCGACGTGCTCAAGGGGCTGCTCGAGTTCGCGTTCGATGCCGGAATCATCGGACAGCCGGCGGACGATCCGCGATTCTTCTCATCCTTCTACAAGCGCTACCGCATCAACATCATCGTGCATGTCGACCATCCGCTGGCGCGCCGGCGATCGATTCGCCTGAACGATCTCAAGGGTCGGCGCGTGGTCCAGCGCACCGGCGGCGCCTTCAATCGCGCGCTGATCGATGCCGGCGTGACAATCGATCCTGTCCTGGAAACCACCAGCCTGGAGGGCGTCGTCGCCGCAGTCATGCAGAACATCGGGATCGGCGCCATATCGGATTCGGGCATCGCCGGCATCGTCGGCCACCGGAAACTGAAGGTGATTCCGGTCAGCGACGTCGACATGTATACGGAAGCGCATGTCGTCTGCCTGGCGGAACGCCGCACGCGGCCGCTGATCGCGAGCTTCCTCAGCCATGCCGGCGCGGACACGCGGCGGCGCCAGGGCTGACGGCGCGTTACCTACCGCGCGCGCGCGAGGATGTCCTGCACCAGCTTGCGCTGCTCGGGCGTGACGGTCGCCACGATGCTGAGCGCGTTCTTGCGCGTGCCGGCGGCGTCGACATAGTCGGTGTAGAGCTGCCGCTTGTCGCCCTCGGCGAGGAACGCAGGGTCCTTGACGGCTTTCGCCGTTGCCGCCTCCAGGAACGCGAGCCGGCTTGCGCTCATCCCGGGCGGCGCCACCAGGATGCGGCCGAGGCTCTGCACCACGTGCCGGAAATTGAACAGCCACTCCTGATCGGCGGTGAGCTTCGCGGCTTCGAAGATGGTCGGCAGGTCCTTGAAGAAGCGGGACCGGTCGCGCCCCATCGTGGCCAGCGGAACGAGCCCGTTGGACCGCACGTAGGTGTTGGCCGAGGTATCGGTGACGTAGAGCGCGTCCATCTCGCCGCGCGAGACGGCAAGCGCCGCATCGTTGCTGCCCTTGTAGCCGAGCACGATCTGGCAATCGAGCTTGAGCCCCGCGCAGGTGAAGGCCGCGCCGTCGGACAGAGAGTCGACCGGGCCGCTCGCGGCCCAGCGCCACTTGCGGCCGCCCGTGAGCGCGTCCGCGATCGTCTTGACGGGAAACTGCGGGCTGACGGTCCACACCGAAGGCGGCGCGCTCAGCGTCGCGACATAGCCGATCTTGGCGAGGTCGTAACGCGCGCCCGGCAGATTGGTGAGCTGCGAGAACGCGGCGCCGGTGCCGTTGGTGATCATGATGGTGAGGCCGTCGGGCGGCGCGATATAGACGCCGTTAAGCGCCAGCAGGCCGCCGGCGCCCGGCCGGTTCTCGACGATTACGGTGGCGCCCAGCGCCTTCGACAGATACGGCGCCAGCATGCGCGCATAGGCGTCATAGCCGCCACCGGCGCCGAAGCCGACGACAAACCGCACCGTCTTGCCGGCGTAGTAGGCCTGCTCGGAATCCTGCGCCGGCGCGGGCAACGCAGAAAGCGCAAGCAAGAGACCTGCCGCTAAGCCGCCGCGTCTGAACGCCCTATTGCCGGCCATTGGTTTCCTTCCCGAGTTTTCATCACGCCGAGCGGGCGAGTGCGCCGTCGATCATGTCGATCGTGTTCTGCACGCCGTAGACCGCGACGAACGAGCCGAAGCGCGGGCCCTTCTCCTGCCCGAGCAGCACCTGGTAGAGCATGTTGAACCAGTCGAGCGCGACGCCGGGACGGCCGTCCTTCGCCGGCTTCTTGTGGTCGAGGAACGGCTCGCGCCGGCCGATCTCGTAGACCACGGTCTGGATCTGCTCGGGCGTGGCCTCGGCGGGGAGCTGCGAGAGCGCATCGCGCAGGTCCGCCAGCGCCGCGCGCTCCGCATCGGTCGGCTCGCGGAATTTCTTCTCCGGCAGGACGAAGTCGCGATAGTAGTTCAGCGCATAGCCGACCATGGCATCGAGCTTCGGATGCGTCTGCGGCGTCACGCCCGGCCGGTAGCGGCCGATGAAGCCCCACAGCGTCTCGGCGTTCTCCGCGTTCGACGACGACACCAGCGTCAGCAGCATTGAGAACGCGATCGGCATGTCCGGAACAGGCGGGTTGCCGGAATGGATGTGCCAGACCGGGTTTGAAAGCCGCTGCCTGGCATCCTGCCGCTGATAGGCGTCGAGGAACTGCTGATACTCGTCGACGTGACGCGGGATGACGTCGAAATAGAGCCGCTTCGCCGCCTTCGGCTCGCGATACATGAACAGCGACAGGCTCTCCGGCGAGGCGTAGCGCAGCCATTCCTCGATGGTGAGGCCGTTGCCCTTCGACTTCGAGATCTTCTGGCCCTTCTCGTCAAGGAACAGCTCGTAGTTGAAGCCGTCCGGCGGCGTGCCGCCGAGCGCCTTGCAGATTTCGCCCGACAGCTTCACCGAGTCGATCAGGTCCTTGCCCGCCATCTCGTAGTCGACGCCGAGCGCATACCAGCGCATCGCCCAGTCCGGCTTCCATTGCAGCTTGCAGCGCCCGCCGGTGACCGGCGTGGTCATGCGCTCGCCGGTCTCGGGATCGTCGTAGCTGATGGTGCCGGCCTTGGCGTCGTGCGCGACCACCGGCACCTGGAGCACCACGCCGGTGCGCGGGCAGATCGGCAGGAACGGCGAATAGGTCTGTGCGCGCTCCTTGCGCAGCGACGGCAGCATGATGTCCATCACCGCCTCGAACCGCTCCAGCACCCGCAGGAGCGCCTGGTCGAAACGCCCGGAGGTGTAGCACTCGGTCGACGACATGAACTCGTAGTCGAAGCCGAACTGGTCGAGGAAGCGCCGCAGCCGCGCGTTGTTGTGCGCGGCGAACGACGGGTACTCGTTGGAGAACGGGTCGGGCACCCGCGTGAGCGGCTTGCCGAGATGGGCGGCCAGCATGTCCTTGTTGGGGACGTTGTCGGGCACCTTGCGCAGCCCGTCCATGTCGTCGGAGAAGGCGATCAGGCGGGTCTTGATGCGGTCGTCGGTCAAGACGCGGAAGGCGTGGCGCACCATGGTGGTGCGCGCCACCTCGCCGAAGGTACCGATATGCGGCAGCCCCGACGGCCCGTAGCCGGTCTCGAAGATGACCTCGTGCTTGGGTCTCCGCTTCAGCCGCGCGACGATCTTCCTCGCCTCCTCGAACGGCCAGGCGTTGGAGGATTCGGCAAGCGCGCGCAGCGAGGCGACGGGGGCTTCTGTGGCGGACATGGGTGCGCTCCGGCGCGCGGACAGTAGGAATCGGCATCGGCGGCGTCAACTCCGCGATTGCTTGGCACGCAAACCCAAAATGCGTATCGAAAGGTCCAAAGCGACCACCAGCCCCAGCCCCGCCGGTGCCACGGGCCTTGCGCCTGCCCCTGTCGGTGACGGACCACAACCATGACATCGCGCGCTCGCACGTCGCTGGCCTGGACCAATGTGGCGCTGGGAACGTGGCTCATCTGTCTCATCGCCTATGCCAGCCCCCGCTTGATCGACCATCTGATCAACTCCGATACGCTCTTGCCGGCGCTCTTTTCCTGGGAGCTTCGGCACATCGCCGGCGCTCACCGCGATCTACAGCTCCCGCGCATACCGAGCTTCGTGCCCGATCTCGTTTTTTATATCGGGCTCGATGCCGCCTTTGGATTCCGCTGGGCGCTTTTCCTCTACGCGGTCCTCCAGGTGCTGGCATTCGTGACCGTCGGCGGAGCCGTGATCGCCCGAACCGCCGGCGGGCGCCTGTCCGACACCGCGCCGGCCCTGCTGGTGGTGTTTGCAGCCGTCATGCTCGTCGATATCTTTTCGGCGGGCATCCATGCGCGCTACTACGCGCTCGCCCCGGTCCTGCATTTCGGGGCCCTGCTCTGGACGCTTCTGGGCGCGCTCTTGGTCGCCGCCCTGATCGACGCGTGGCGATGGCCCGTCGCGATCCTGCTTGTGCTCTGCTGCTTTCTCGGCTTCCTGTCGAATCGGATCCTCGCGGTCATGTTCTTCCTGCCCAGCTCGCTCGCCCTGTTGACCCTGTTGTTTTTCCGGGCGCTGCCATGGCGCCGCGTCGCCGCGATCATCGGTGGCGGCGCGCTCGGCACGCTCGCGGCGATCCTTGTCGACCGGCGCCTCTATCGACAGCCCAACCTTGCGGTAACCGACGTGTGGGAGCACGTCGCGCGGTTCGCCACGGAGACGCCGCAATATTTGCGGGCCGCCGCCTTGTCGGCGATCGTTTCGCTCGCCATTCCGTTGGCAATGATGGGCGGCGGCGCCGCCGCCTGGATCTGGCGGCAATACCGCGCCCGTGGGTCCGGCGATGCCGCTCCCACGGCGCATTGGGCCACGCTCTACCTCTGGATTTGCGCGGTGCTGTCGATGTCAGCTAGCGTCGGACTCGGAGCCGCGCTCGACTACCATCCGAACACCTATCGCGATGTGCTGCCGGCGCTGTTCCTCCCGGTCATTGTGCTCGCCGCGTTTCTCTGGCGCTACGCGCAGCGCACGATGCGGACGCTGTCCTGGATGATCGCGCCGGTGCTGGCCTGCGTTCTTGTCGTCGTCGCAGGCACCGGCGGCTTTGTCCCTTCTGCGGTTACCGCATGGCGGGGACCGATCGGAGCCTGCCTGCTCGAACACAGGGACAGGTCCGGCCTGCGCGCCGGCCTTGCGGAGTACTGGATCGCCCGGCCAGCCATGCTGGGAACGGACTTTGCCGTCCAGGTCGATCAGATGACCGAGGAAGGCCACCAGTTCCATTGGGGCAACAACCGCAATGCCTATCACCGCTCCATCCACGATCCATCGCGGCCGCCGGACTACCGTTTCATCGTCATCGACCACACCAAGCCGGACGCCATCCGCGCGAAATACGGCGAGCCGACCCGGATCGAGACATGCGGAACGCACACGCTCTGGATTTACGACGACGGCGCAGCGGTGCGGCGCCGGCTGCTCGGATTGACCGACTGAGCGTCAGAACGGGCTGATCGGGAAATAGCGCAGCCAGATGTCGGTGAAGCGGCCCTGCTCCCAGACCCGGAACAGCGCCCAGTTGAGCGCCAGCCGCAGCGGATCGTTGCCCTTGCGCACCGCGATGCCGATGCCTTCGCCGAAATAGCGGCTGTCGAGATAGGGCCCGCCGCGGAAGGCGCAGCAGTTCTCCGAACTGGTGCCGTTGAGCCAGAAGGCGAGCGAAACGCCATCGCCGAACAGAAGGTCGACGTCGCCGCGGCGCAGCGCCAGCCGTGCCAGATCGGAATTCGGATAGGCGCGCAATTCCACCTCGGGGAACAGCGCCTTCAGATAGGCCTCGTGCGCGGTGCCTCCGACGACGGCAACCTTGCGGCCTTCGAGCTTCTCGGGATTGACGTCTTCGATGGTCGAATCGCGCCGCGCCACGAAGCGCGCCGGCATGCGGTAGTAGGGGTCGGTGAAATCGACCTGGGCGCGGGTCACTTCCGTCGGCGCGATCGAGGCGATCACGGCATCGCCGCGGTTCTCGGCCAGCGCCGTGAGCAGCGTCTCGAAGCGGCGCATCTGCACCGTGCAGCCGGCCTTCAGCTCGTCGCACATGGCCTGCGCGAGATCGACATTGAAACCCTGCGGGATGCCGTCGGGTCCGGCAAAGTTGAACGGCGGATAGTCGGTTTCGGTCAGGAACCGGATCACCTTGAGGCGCGACAGGTCGGGACGTTCCGGGCGCCGGCGGGGGTCCCAGAAGCCCGGCACGTTGACCGTGGGACTGGCGCCTGCCGGTGCCCCTCGTGCGGGCGCAGGGGCGACCTCCGATTGCACCGGCGCCGCCGGCCCCAGCGCCAACAGCAGCGCCATGAGACCGCAAATGGCCGCCCGCAAACGTCGCGGGGGCTGGTCAGGGGGGATAATCTCTGGTTGCATCGGGGCGGCGCTCGTCCGTCACGCTTATAGACGAACAGTCGAGTCGGGCCAGCGGCTTGTGTGGGTGCGTTGGGGTAGCGTCGATGGCGTATGGGGGCGACGGCTCGGTCGCGGACCGCGCCGGACAGCCCGTGGCGGCACGGGCGCCGGTTGTCCGCCTGCCGGCCGCAGGGCGGCGCGAGGCCGCCATCGATCCGGCAGCCCGGCGAAGTCCGTTTCCGGAACTCGACTGCATTCGCGACCGCCTCTCGCTCGCCACCATCGCCGCCGTGGAACGGCGGGCGGTCGATCTCGGGATCGGCGCCGACCGGGTGCTGATCGCCCATGGCGTGATCGACGAGGAGGCCTACTGCATCGCGCTCGCGCGCTGGCTGGGCTGGGACTACGAAGGTTTCCGGCACCGCAACCGCGCGGCCTGCCCGCTCGACGACGTGCGGATGATCGAGGCTGCCCGGGTGGGATTGCTCCCGCTCATGACCAATGGACGGCTGGAGTTCGCCGTCGCGCCGCGCTCGGTGCGCCAGCTGATCGACTATGCCGCCAGGCAACCCCGCGTCCGCTTCCGACTGACGTCGTCGTTCCGGCTCAATGCCTTCGTCGCCGATCATGCCGCCGTCGCGCTCGGCGACCTTGCCGCCGACGCCTTGCTGCACCGCCGGCCGGATGTCTCCTCAGGCGCGAGCAACCGCCGAAGCTGGACGATCGTGCTGTCGTTTGTCGCGCTCCTCCTCGGCGCGTGGCTGATCGTTCCGGGCGCGACCGTCGCATTGGTCGAAGCGATGCTCGCCACCTGTTTTCTGGCCTGGCTCGCGCTGCGTCTGCTCGGCTGTTTTGTCCCGCCCAAGGCGGTGACGACGCAACCACGCGCCGATCGTGACCTGCCCGTGTACACCGTCGTCGTCGCGCTCTATCGCGAGGCCGACTCGGTGGCCGACCTGATCGCGTCGCTGCGGGCGCTCGATTATCCGCCGGAAAAGCTTGACGTGAAGCTCGTGATCGAAGCCGACGACGCAGAGACCTGGGCGGTGCTCGATCGACTCAATCTGGCGGCACCGTTCGAAGTCATCGTCGCGCCGCAGGCCGGCCCGCGCACCAAGCCCAAGGCGCTCAATGCCGCGCTGCCGTTCGCCAGCGGCACCTTCGCGGTGGTCTATGACGCCGAGGACCGGCCGGAGCCGGACCAACTCCGCCGCGCGGTGGAGATGTTCTTGGCCGAGACGCCGGACGTGGCCTGCGTGCAGGCGCGCCTGACCATCGACAACACCGCCGACGGCTGGCTCGCGCGCCTGTTCACCGCCGAGTATGCGGCACAGTTCGACCTGTTCCTGCCCGGGCTGGCGCGGATGGGGTTACCGCTCCCGCTCGGCGGCTCGTCGAATCACTTCGACACCGGCGTCCTGCGCGGCATCGGCGCGTGGGACTCATACAATGTGACCGAGGACGCCGACCTCGGGATGCGGCTCGCGCGCTTCGGCTATCGCTCGGTGGTGATCGACTCGACCACCTACGAGGAGGCGCCGGCGCGCTTCGTACCCTGGATCCGGCAACGCACGCGCTGGTTCAAGGGCTGGATGCAGACCTGGCTCGTGCACATGCGCCACCCGCTGCGGCTGCTGCGGGAGCTCGGCCCGGGCGCCTTCCTCGCCTTCCAGCTGGTGGTCGGCGGCAACGTGCTGGCGGCACTGATCCATCCCTTGTTTGTCGGCATGCTGATCTATGCGCTGGCGGCCGGCGAGCCGCTGTTCGGCGTCAACGGCATCCCGAAGGAGCTGACCTGGGCATTCATGGCGACGCTGTGCGCCGGCTACCTCGTCACCGTGATCGTGGGAGTGCGCGGGCTCATGCACCGCGGCCTGCATTCGACCGCCTGGTGGCTCGGACTCGTGGTCGTCCATTGGCTGCTGCTGTCGATCGCCGCCTGGCGCGCCGTGATCCACCTGGTGCGCGCGCCGCATCGCTGGGAGAAGACCGAGCATGGCGTCGGAAAAAGCTCGCGGCTGGCGCGGATGAACGGCAACGGCGCGGCGCATGGGCCGTCAGGTCAGGCGGCGGATCGCGACACCGTGCGGCGGCGGGCCGCGTAAGCGATCAGAGATACTTGCGCAGCTCCGCGGCGGCCGCGTCCGCGGTCCGCTTGAGGCTGAAGGGCGACACGAAACGCCCCTCCTTGTCCATCAGGTAGACGATCGCCGTGTGATCCATGGTGTAGCCGCCGTCCTTGAGCGGCACCTTCCGGTAGATCGCCCGGTAGGCCTTCGTCATGGCGGCGATCGATGCCTCGTCGCCGGTGAGCGCGATGATCCGGGGATCGAAGCTCGACACATAGGCCTTCAATGCCTCCGGCGTGTCGCGCTCCGGGTCGACGGTGATGAACAGCGCACGCATGCGGTCGCCGTCGGGACCGAGCTTCTTGATGATCTCGGAAATCTCGAACATCGCCGTCGGGCAGATGTCCGGGCAGTGGGTGAAGCCGAAGAACACCAGGAACGGACGGCCCTTCAGGTCCCGGTCGGTGACGGTGCGGCCGTTGTGGTCGGTCAGGCTGAACGGGCCGCCGATGGCGGCGACCTGCGGCAGGCTCGGCGGGGTCGTGCGCCCGGTCACCAGCAGGATGATTGCGGTGCACAGGATCAGGCCGGCGACGAAGGCTCCGGTCGCAACCAGGAAACGGGCGGTGCGCAGGGTCATAGCTTCACGTCAGAGGCACAGTGCGATGCCGGCGAGAATCATCTCGTAGAACACCGTCGTGCCATAATAAGCCCAGAGCACGAGCGTGCCGGCGATCAGGATGCCGGCGGCGCCGGCAATGATCGCAATCGGTCGCCAGCTTCGCCGCGTCGCAATGGTTGCCGATTCGGACATGGGGATCCGCCCGTTATGGGTCATCACACCGCTGCTTTATACACGATCACATAGTGCCGATACCGCACATCTACAATACGGCGCAATCACCTTCCGCTGCCACCGCCAGGATAGGCCGCGTTTGCGGATCGCTCGCGCCGCACATGTCGATCCGGCAATACGCATAAAATCGAGCCGATTTGCGCAACGCTTCTTATGGCGCGGGCGTCGCAGTCTCGTTCCTTCACAAGACCCCTGCAAGATGAGGCAGCGACTCGAAGACGGGGATCGTCGTGGGAGGAACACCATGCAACCTCGCTCGTTCTACGCCGGCATCGCGGTGCTGCTCTGCGGGATCGCGGCGGTTGCCCTCATGCCCTCCCCGCGGGAGCCCGTGGCGCTGCTCGAGCGTCTCGCACCGCGGATCGAACGCGCACAATCGCTGACGCCGGAATCCCGGCAGGCTATCCTGAATCTGATGGAGCGCGCCCGGAACACAACCGGCGACGCCCGCCATCAGGAACGGCGGGACAATGCGCTTCAGCGCGTGACCGATGCCATCGAGGCCAAAGCCGAGGTGCTCAGCGTCGGTCAGTCTGCGGCGGACCGGTAGCCGAAGCGCATTTAGAAATTATCGTCCCAGGTGTGGTTCGCCGCGCGCGTGACGATCGCCACGCGCACCCGATCCTGCTCCGTCTCCACGGCATAGCCGGCGAGCAGCTCCGCGGTCTTGTGCTCCATCACGTCGAACGCCCTTTGTGCGCCCTTGTGGTTCCAGAGATCGCGGGTGTTGATCGTCCCTTGCACGAAGGCCTTGTGCGGGCAGACCGCGAACACGCGGATCTTCTGGTGCGTGCGTTGCAGGGAAAACCCGAGCGGGTCGAGCCGGCTTGCCTTCCCCTCCGGCCCACCGGCCCTGGCGCGCTGCTCCGCCGCATCGACGCATTCGCGCAGCGCCGCCAGCTCGTTGTACAGATACAGCAGCTTGAAGCCGTGCCGCTCGAGCACGCCCTGCTGCATGTCGAGCACCCGGTTGAGCCTGCCGATCACCGAGCGCTGGCTCGGCTCGTCCTCGAAATCGGAATTCAGCGGCAGCACGAAGATGAGGTCGCACCGTTCGGCTGCGGCGAAGGAGATCGGCAGGTTGTCGATCACCCCGCCGTCCTCGTACAGCTCGCCGTTGGAATCGATGTAGGGAAACAGGGGCGGCAGGTCCATCGACGAGAACACCGCGGTCTTGAGGCGGCGCAGGTAGCCGTCGGCGTCGAGCGACTGCGGCAGGATATCGTATCTGATCTTGTTGATAACGGGCGGCCTCGGATTGTTGGTCGCGCAATGCAGCCGCCCGCTCCTGACATTGGTGCGGGTCAGGTAGAACGATATGTCGTCGCGCGACCGGTGCAGGAACGACTTGACGTCGTCGTTCCCGAACAGGTGGTCGAACACGTCCTCCCACGGCTCGGACGACAGGAACGAGTTGCGGGTCAACGGCACATACCAGGCCGGCGCCACCAGCGAGCGTGCATTGATCCGCTTCCACCAGCGTTCGTGGATGCCGGGCTGCTCGAAGTCCGGGTTGCCCTTGATCAGATGGGCGAGCCAGAACATCGCGTTCCAGGAGCCGATCGAGGTGCCGGCGATCACCTTGACCTTGTCGAGCGCGCCGTTCTCATCGAGGAATCGATAGATGGCCTTCATCGCGCCGGCCTGGAACGCGCCCTTGGCGCCGCCGCCAGCCAGCACGATCCCGATCTTTCTGACGCCGGCGAGCGCTGCGCCCGGCCGCTGCACCGGCGCGATCGGTGGGTTGGGCTTGCCGGCCTCGTAGCGCTGATGCTTGAGGCCGAACCACAGGGCCAGCCGGTTGACCGCGACCGCGATGTTGTAGGCGGCGAGGAAGCCCAGGAAAAATCCGAAGAATATGATGCTCGACCTGATGAAGTCGTCGAGATGCGCCAGCGGCGACCGCCGTTTGAGGTCGGGCGGCGGCGGGCCGGTCACCAGCTCGATCACGTAGCTCGCGCTCTTCTCCGCAAAGCGCCCGGCCGGACCGACCAGGAAGTCGGCGGCATACGCCATCCACAACAGGCACATCAGTGCGAACGGAATGGAGAACCAGTAGGGCTGCCGCACGAACAGCCACTTGAACGCCGACCACCAGATACGAAACACAGCACCCACGATCGCGGCGCCCCCCGCGCAGTCCCTCCGCGCGCTTCCCGTGCGGAATGCGCAATACTGCCCGATCAGCGCAGGGCCGGAAAGTACTTGGACAACCAGTCGCGCATCACGCCCCAGACCCGCGCGTTGTCCTCCGCGAACAGGAAGTGGTCGACCTCGCTGAACAGATGCAATTCGGCGGGCTGGCCGGCGCGCTTGAACATCTCCACCGACTGCTCGGTGGGGGTCACGGAATCGTTGGCGGCGTGGATCAAAAGAAGCGGCCGCGGCGCGATTCTGCCGACCACATCGTCGGCGCGGAAATCGAACATGCTTTGCGCCGTCTCCGCCGGGAACGAATGGATCGAGTTTGCCGCCAGATTGCTGCGCAGGTGCGGCGGGATCGGTACGATGTCGTAGCGCGGCACCATCAGCGACTTGCCGGTCCGGGCGCGATGCTCCTTGCCGTCGGCGAGCATCTTTATGAAACGCGCCCACTCCTCCGGCGACTTGTGCTGGCCGCGGAATTTCCGTTCGCCATCGCCCCAGCCGCCATTGGAGATCACCGCCGCAATGCGCTCGTCGGTGCCGCCGGTATAGACCGCGACCGCGCCGCCGAAGCTCGAACCGACCACCGCGATGCGCTTCGGGTCGACATTGGGATGCTGCGCCAGGAACGTCAGTGCGTTCTTGGTGTCCTCGACCTGCTCCAGGCAGATCACCCGGCCAAATTCGCCTTCCGAATCGCCGCAGCCGCGATGCGAGAAACGCAGCGTGACATAGCCGAGCTCGGTGAGCACCTTGGTCGGCGCCAGCACGTTGGAGGAATCCTTGTTGCTGCCGAACCCGTGCAACACCAGAAACGCACCGCGCTTCTCGCCCGGCCTTGCATCGTCCGGCACGCGGATGTTGCCGTTGAGCTTCAGCCCGGCGGATTGGAACGAAACGGCTTGCTCCGGCATGACACTCTCTCCCCCTTCTCAGCCTCACCCTGAGGAGGCGCGAAGCGCCGTCTCGAAGGATGGCCACGAGTCCCAATTCGCTTCCATGGTTCGAGACACCCGCCCTCGCTTCGCTCCGGCGGGCTCCTCACCATGAGGGCCGCAGTCTACCCCGTCTTGTACTTGTCCAGCCCCAGTTCCTTCCAACGCGCGCGCGCGGCGTCCTCGTCCTCCTTCGACGGCCAGACCGTCGGCGGAAAGCGCGCGCCGTCGAATTCCGGATCGGGATCGTAGTCGAGATTCATCGTGGCATCGATCAGCATGCGGTGCCACTTGCCGGTGCCGAACAGGGTCGGGTTGCGGTCGCGCTTGCGGGTCGACGGATCGAGCCCGAGCCCGAAGGTCGCCGGCATGATCACCACGTCGTTCTCGCCCGCGTTCACCCGGTAGGCGACCGCCCAATCGACCGCGGCGTAGTCATGGACATCGATGTCGTCGTCGACCACGATGATGTGTTTGTAGCGCACATGCGCGGCGGTGGAGCCCCAGATCGCGTTGGCGACCTGCTTGGCCTGCCCGCGATAGGTCTGCTTGATGCTGACGAACAGGTTGGTGCCGGCGCACACGGTCGGGCCCCAGACGTCGACGATGCCGGGTACGCCGGCGCGGTCGAGCACGTTCCAGGCGGTCGAGGAACGGAAGATCGAGGAGATCATCGCGTTCTCGGAATAGCTGCCGGGCATGGCGCCCTCGATGGTGCCGCGCATGATCGGGTCGTTGCGGTGGGTGATGGCGGTCACGCGGATGGTCGGCTTGGGCGAGCGGTCGCCGGCGAAGTAGCCGGTGAATTCCGCATACGGGCCTTCCATCTGGTAGGTATCTTCCTCCAGCCCAAGCATCCCCTCAAGCACGATCTCCGCCGAGGCCGGCACGTAGAGATCGTTGGTCTCGCACTTCACCAGGTCGACCGGTTCACCGCGGATCGCGCCCATCACGTCGTATTCGCAGACGCCTTTCGGCACCGGCGAGCCGGCGCAGAATCCCATCGACGGCTCCCAGCCGATCGCGACCGCGATCGGCATCTCTTTCGCGCCCTTCGCCCGCCACTCACTGACGTGGTGACCGATATGCTGCGCCCTCCACATCAGGATCGGGATGGTGTCGCGTCCCGTCACCATGCCGCGATAGATGCCGACGTTCATGACATTGGTGGTCGGGTCCTTGGTCACCACCCCGGCATAGGTGATGAGGTAGCGCCCGCCGTCGAGCCGGTTCCAGTAGGGCGACGGCAGCTGGGCGAGATCGACGTCCTTGCCGGCGACGATGTTCTCCTTGCACGGCCCGGTCTTGACGATGCGCGGCGGCAGCACGTTGTCCTGGAGGATGGTGCGGCCGAGCTTCACCAGTTCCCGCGCATGCGTGTCCGCCGGCAGGCCGAGCATCAAGGCGATGCGGCGCGTGTTGTTGAGCGCCGAGCCGAAGATGCGGCGGCAGCGGCTCGTCGGCTTGTTGTAGCCCTTGAGGTTGTTGAACAGCATCGCCGGCCCGGTGCCCGGGCCCTGGGCGAGGCGCATGATGGTGCCGAGCTCGTAGTCGATGTCGACCTCGGCATCGACTTCGTGCAGCTCGCCGGCCTTGCGCAGCGCCTCGATCCAGCCGCGTAGGTCGCCGAACGCCACCGAGTTCCGCCGCACCGTCATGGCCTTCGGGTCCGCATTCTGCCGGCCGCGAGCTTCACCGCGGCGATGATTTCGGGATATGCCGCGCAGCGGCAGAGGTTGCCGGAAAGATAGTGCCGGATTTCGTCGTCGTCCGGATCGGGATGCGCTGCAAGCAGTTGCCCCGCCATCAGCACGAAGCCCGGCGTGCAGAAGCCGCATTGCGCCGCCCCGGTCTCCAGGAACGCCTCCTGGATCGGCGTGAGTTTGCCGTCCTGCGCCAGCCCCTCCACCGTTGTCACGGTCTTTCCGTCGGCGAACGCCGCCAGGTAAAGGCACCCGGAGACCGCCGTGCCGTCCACCAGCACCGTGCAGCAGCCGCACAGCCCCTGCGCACAGCTCTCGCGCGCGCCGTAAAGGTCGAAACGGTCGCGCAGCACCTCGACGATGGTGTGGTGCGGCTCGACCTGCGCCGACACGCTCTCGCCGTTGAGGATGAAGGTGATGGTGCGCATCACGCCTCCAGCGGCTTGCCCTGCGCGGCACGCAGCGCGCGATAGACCTTCTCGGCGGTCAGCGGCAGCTCGGTGATGCGCACCCCGCAGGCGTCCTCGATGGCGTTGGCGATCGCCGGCGACACGCCGAAGGTGCCCGACTCGCCGACGCCCTTGGCGCCGAACGGGCCGGTGCCCTGCTCGGACTCCACCGCCTCGTTCTGGATGTCGGGCGGAATATCGACAATGCTCGGGATCTTGTAATCGGCGAACGACGCATTGGTGATCTGCCCGCCGTCGATCTCGATCTTCTCCTGCATGGTGAAGCCGAACTGCATGGTGGCGGCGCCCGAGAGCTGCGTCTCGACGATGTGCGGGTTCACCGGGCGGCCGACATCGGCGACGTTGATCAGCTTCGTCACCCGCACGTGCCCGGTCTCGGTGTCGACCTCGACCTCGGCGCCGGTGCCGCCCACCATCCAGAACGGCGTCGCGTCCGGCGTCAACCCGTTGGCGTCCGGCGGCACGTAGTTCGGGATGTAGGAGCCGGTGCCGATGATGTTGCCGGCCTGCATCTTGTATTTTTTCTGGAACAGCTCGGCGACCGGCACGTTGGCGCCGTCCGGCAGCCCAACCTCCTTCGCCAGTGCGGCAAGCTTGGCCCTGGCATCTTCGGCCGCGAGCCGCACCGCATGGCCCATGTGATAGAGCGAGCGCGAACCGAGCGTCGCCATGTCATAGGGCGTCACATCGGTATCGGGGTGCACCACCTTGACCCGCTCGGCCGGGATGTTGAGCACTTCGGCGACGAGTTGCGCGTTGGCGGTGTCGGAGCCCTGCCCCATGTCGACGGTCGAACAGTAGAGCGTCACGCTGCCGTCGGCCGCCACGTTAACGATGGCGATGGACGTGGTCGGCGAGATCGAGGCCTTGAAGCCGACCGCGATGCCGCGCCCGCGCTTCACCGGCCCTGCGCCGCGATCGAATTTTTGCGCCCAGTTCATCCGCAGCGCGAGGCGGTCGAGCACCGCCTCGATGGCGGCGTCCTTCATGGCGGTGCCGGTCGCCTGCGGGCGGCCCTCGCGCAGGATATTGGCGCGCCGGAACTCGACCGGGTCGAGCTTGAGCGCCCGCGCCATCATGTCGGTGTGGCTCTCATAGGCCCAGACCAGCTGCGGGATGCCGAATCCGCGCAGTGCGCCGGCCGGCGTCAGATTGGTGTAGAGCGAATACGAGTCGATGGTGACGTTCTCGATGTCGTACGGCCCGGGCGCGGTGAAACCCGACTTCTGCGTGATGCGCGGGCCGATATCGGCATAGGCGCCGCCGTTCCACCACACCTCGCACTCGCGCCCGGTGACGCGGCCGCCCTTCACCGCGCTCTTGATGCGGAAGGTCGCGGCGTGCTTGGTGAGCGTGTAGAACTGCTCCTCCATGGTGAGCGCAATCTTCACCGGCCGCTGCACGATCAGCGCCAGCGCCGCCACCAGCGCTTCGAGCTTGATGTAAAGCTTGGCGCCGAAGCCGCCGCCGAGATAGGGCACCTTCACGCGCACCTTGTTCTCCGGCCATCCGAGCAGCCGCGCCATCTCGATGCGCACGAACGACGGCGACTGCGAGGCGGTGTGGATGGTGAGGCCGGTTTCGGTCAGCTCGGCGGCGGACACGAACGGCTCCAGCGGCACATGCAGCACCTGCTGACTGCGGAAGGTGTGCTCGAACACGTGCTCGGCTTCCGCAAAGGCCTTGGCCACGTCGCCGCGCCGCAGATGGAAGTCGAGGGCGATATTGGTGTCCTTCCTGCCCTTGAGGTGCTTCAGGTCCGGGAACGTGCCGGCCGGTTTCAGCTCGTCGTGCACGACCGCCTGCGAGGTCATGGCCTCGACCTCGTCGAACACCGCCGGCAGTTCGTCGTAATCGGCCTCGATCAGCGACGCCGCCGCCTCCGCGGCGTGCGGATCGGCGGCCAGCACCACCGCCACCGGCTCGCCGACATAATGCACCTTGCCGTCGGCCAGGATCGGCTGGTCGTGGAACGCCGGGCCGTAGAACGGCACCGGGATAACCTTCTTGACGTCCTCGATGGTGATCACGCGATAGACGCCGGTATGCGCGCGCGCGGCGCCGACGTCCAGCGACCTGATGCGGCCGTGCGCCACGGTCGAGCGGAAAATTTTTCCGATCAGCATCTTCGGCAGCCGCAGATTGTGCACGTAGTCGGCCCGGCCGGTGACCTTGGCCGCGCCCTCCAGCCGCGGCACCGAACGCCCGACCTGTCCGCTCCCGATGGTACGCGTTGCCATCAGCAATCTCCGCCCTGCGCAGTGTGCAGAGTATTGCGTTCAATGACGCGCAGTGCAGCGCCACGTGGTCCCCTCCCCCGCTTGCGGGGGAGGGACAGGGAGAGGGGACACCAAGCACGATCGTGCAAATCCACCCTCTCCCCACCCCTCTCCCGCAAGCGGGAGAGGGAGCAGGCAGCATTTGCAGCACCGCTTTGCACATTCTGCAACTCAGCGATCATCAAGCTCATCGGCCATGCCCCTCAAGCGCAGCGCGGAGCGCGCGCGCGACGTAGACACGCACCAGCTCCTTCTTGTAGGCGGCGGTGCCCTGCGCGTCGGTGATCAACTCGGCCTCGTCCGCCGCCGCATCGCCGGCGCGCCGGAGGCCGGCGTCATCGGCGGCGTTCTTGGCAGCCTCCTCGGCGCCCGCAAGCCGCACCGGTTTTTCGGTCGCCGCGCTGACCACGATTGCGGCATCCCTGATCGCCTGACCGTCGACCGCCACCGAGACTGCGACGCCGAGCGCCGGCCAGTCGTGTACGGCCCGCGTCGTCACCTTCAGGTAGGCGGCGCGCCGGCCGTCCTGCGGCGGCACGATCAGCGCGGAAATCAGTTCGTCTTTGGCCAGCACCGTCTCGAAATAGCCGGCAAACAGGTCGGCCACCGGGACCGTGCGCTCGCCCGACTTGCCCTGCACCGCGACGCGGGCACCGAGCGCGATCAGCACCGGCGGCAGGTCCATGTGCGGATCGGCATGCGCCAGTGCGCCGCCCACGGTCGCGACATTGCGCACGCGGATGTTGGACAGCGTCCGCAGCGTGCGCGTGACGACCGGCGCATGCGTCCTGACCGCATCGGACCTTTCCAGCGCGGCGAGCGGCGTCATGGCGCCGATTTTCAGCTCGCCGCCGGCGCGATCGATGGAGACGAGGTCCTTCACGCCGGCGAGGCTCACGAGCTTCGACGGCCGGAACACGCCCGCCTTCATCATCAGCATCAGCGCAGTGCCGCCCGCGATCGGGCGCACGGTCGGATCGCCGGCGTCGAGCAGCGCGACGGCGTCCTTGAGCGACGTCGGCTCGGCCAGCTCGAACGGGGTCATGCGGCCGCTCCCGGCTCGAACGCGGCGCGCAGCCGCGCGGCAAACTGCTTCTCCATCTCCCTTGCCTTCGATCGCAGCACCGGCTGACCCAGGCTGCCGAGCTTGCCGGTCAACACGGCATCGACGGCATAGTCGATCCTGGTTTCGTCGCCAACCTCGGTCAGCGTGGTAATCGAAGTTGCGGTCATGCGCCCGACGATGCCGAGCGGCGTGCCTTCGACCGCCGCCTCGATCTCACGCGGCGGTTCCGCGCGCGTGACGGTGACGGTCACCTTGAACGAGAACTTCATATAGGCGACCTTGGTCTCGAACACGGCTGCATACTGGTCGGGGCCAGTTTCGGAAAGGTCGCGCACGCCGTCAATGCATGAGGCGAAGAACCGCGCGTCGCGGATCTTCTCGTAGACGGCCGTGCGCGGTGCCTTGACCGACAGTTCGCCGGTGAATTTCATCGTGCCCGTGCCAGCAGGCGGTCCAGCTCGGCCGCAATGATGTCGGGCACCTCCAGCGGCGTGAGGTGCCGCGCCTTCGGCAGCACCGTTAGCGTCGATCCGGCGATGCCCCGATGCAGCGTCTCGGCCATCGCCACCGGCGCGGCGTAGTCCTCCTCGCCGACCACGACCGCGGTCGGCATGGTCAAGGTGGGCAGCGCGGCGCGCAGGTCGGCGCGGCCGAGCATGTGGCAGGCCTCGACATAGGCGGGCACGTCGTTCTTCAGGAAGATGTCGACGCATTGCTGCACGACGTCGGTCCGCTTCGCGCGGAATTCATCGCCGAACCAGCGCGTGGTCTGGAACGCGATCAGGGATTGCAGCCCTTGCTCCACCGCCTGGTTGGCGCGCGCCGCCCAGTTCTTCGGCGCGTCCGGCCCGTACCAGGCCGTGGTGTCGATCAGCCCGAGCGCCGCCGCGCGGGCGGAATGCCGCGCGGCAAAGGCCAGTGCCACCATGCCGCCCATGGACGCGCCGGCGATCAGCGTGCGATCCCAGCCGAGGTGATCCAGCAGGTCCGCAATATCGTCGGCGAACTGCTCGACCGTGTAGGGTCCCGGCGGCTTGCCGGACGCGCCGTGGCCGCGGCTGTCGAAGACGACGATGGCGGAATCCTTGGCGAGCCGCTCGGCAACCGGCAGCCAGAATTGCCGGTCCATGGCGACCGAATGCACGAGACAGGCGCGGCGCTCGGCGCCCGGCTCGCCGAGCAGCGAATAGGCGATATTGATTCCGTCACGAGTGGGAGCAGCGCCGTCGGTTCGGGTGGCGCGGCGGAGATCGGCGTTCACGATGGGCCTCACAAGACGGACCTACTGCCCTTCGCCTAGCATGGCTGCCACGCGCTCGCCAAATGCCCGCGTGCCGAGCGGCCCGCCCCGCGACCTGCCGGTCATCCCGGAAGAGGCGCTCATGACCGGCCA